>OHLW01000034.1_pt1 | contig 65407 bp, 46 predicted proteins | sample 1569231 | NCBI WGS metagenome assembly OHLW01 (sample SAMEA3879544, study PRJEB24766) | human gut metagenome | biome: human-associated habitat; feature: feces | place: USA | collected 1985/1987
TGACCTATTTATGTCATTTCAAGAAATACTCCGCACGCCCCGGAGTGAACAACTCCCACAAAGAAGCTACCGTCCAACCCGGTGCAAAGATATCATTATAATATCCCTTCCCGTTTTTTCCATAATCCCAATTTGTGTGCTGAACAACTTCCGGATAGTAACCGGGCTTAGCCACTCCGCATAAATGCCCCTCATGAGGCAGAAGTTGGCGCATAGAAGTAGAAATGACTTCTGCAAATTGCGAGAAGCGGGGTTCTGCATATTCCTTTGACAGCCATCGCAACACAGAAGCAAACTCAAACACAAATACATCAATATGGTTGTTTTCCACCGACACATTGCCCCAGCCGCGGGTTTTCAGACCAATATCTCCCAACATCTGTCCCTGCGCGAAAGGAACATCCCATACATAATACCATGACAAGGCAAAATAAGCAGCTTTCTTCGTCAGGTCTGCATAATGCCGGTGCTCGTCTCCTTTTGTAATCAATGAAAGATAATAGGTAGCCGTAGCAGCATACAGAGATGCCTCCTTGTCTTCGCAGTTGGCATCAAGTGTGGACGAGAAATAGTCGGCTTTAGAAATCAATACTTTCTCCAGATAATCCGCAGTCTGCTTAGCACTGGCAAGGTATCGCTTGTCTTTGAAATACTTGTATCCCATTACCAGCGGCAAAGTAGCCGAAGGAGTACTTCCCCCACTAGTGTCAACTATCGTAAAATCATCACGAAACTTGCGAGGGAAACTACCGTCAGCCTGTTGCAACCGCAAAAGTATATCCAGCATATTTTTCATCTTCTGCTCCCATTCGGGATGACGACGCCCGTTCTCTTTTTCATAAGCAAGAAAGTGCAACATAGCATAGATTCCTTCGGACTGACGGCGTATACTGTGCACAGGATCTTCATAGCCTTTATCAAAATCGACCGACTCTTTGAAGAAACCGACCGGAGTAAAGCCGTTTTTCAAGTAGCTATCAAACACTTTCATACTATTTGCTTTCAAATCCTCCCTATCAGATTGGTGACCATATTCCCAAGCATTGAATGCATTAAGGAGCACACGACCAATAAATCCTACTTCCGCCTGCCCGTTACTCTGGCAATTTTCCGTCATTAGATGTATTCCCGAATTATAAACCAACGGATGTCCTTCTACGAAGCTACTTATAAAGAATCCGCTAAGAACTTGCTTCATATCCGTTATGGAATAAGGAGTCTCCACAGGTTTAGGTCCATAAGTGTCATAACTATATTCCCATGCATGGCGTATAAAATCAGAATAATCATCAGCCTTATTCTCCTGAATCTCCCATGTCAGCAGAACAGTCTCCCCTTTTTTCAGGAATTGAAAAGCTTCTACCGCAGGTGCCAATGTCAGCTTACGAATATAACTCTTGGGAGCTTCACGATAAGGAAAGCCAAAAGAGAGCGCAGTTATTCCGTCTTGATTCTCAAATCCGGTAAATCCTAGAGACGTTTTACCTGAAAGGATAATTTCTCCTTCCCGATGAGTGCTCAAGGCTTCTTCTGCAAACTTATCGATACGGCTCACAGTCACAAAGTGTTTTTCTTTTTCCGAATAAACACCCGTAAGCGGTGCGCTTAGCCTGTCTTCACGCACCAACCAACTATCTGAAGAATGGAACGAAGGCGCATCTTTAGGCGAACGGAGATTCCGGCGATACCAGAAACCCGGCATATAAAATTGACAATCATCATGGCGATAGCCTGTTGATAGCCGTTGACTATAATTAAAATAAATATCTTCGAGTGCTGTTATACAGACATTTACCCGTAATTTTCCATTTACATCTGCCACCCTCTGAGTGATTGTAACCGGAATGCTTTCAGAAGCTTCCAATAAATAGGATGAACGGTTATTCCCCAATTGCTGCAAGTTCAGTGAATACCTTTCAGCTACATTTCCCGGCACTTTCAACGATATGGACGCTGAAATATTTTCCGGAACATAGTTGACAGCTTCAGCAACTCCGACATACAGTGTAATAAGCGCCCCGCAAAACAAACATTTAAAATTCATGCAAACCTGATTATATGAATCAGTAAAGGATACTGGTTCTGTGTTAATACTAAGTTATTACTGCAGCAAAAATAGGGGTTTGCACTTATTTCAGGTATTAAAAACAGGTCAATAAATGAAAGTTTAGTCTCAATCGGGCTAAATGAAAGCAGAAATCAACGAATAATGTTTCGTACAGTGTGTATATATGTATACTTCACTACACCAAGACTTAACAATGTTATTTTTGCATCCGGACATAAGTCTTTCTATCCGGTCCCACTCCTGTTATCGTCAACTTCTTCCAATGTTTCGGCAGTTTTGAGAAAAGCTGCTTGATGCCATTATCTGTAACTTCCAAACCACAAAAACCATTAATGACAGTTTGTAAAAGTCCTCCCGCACCAGTTACAAAATAAGGATTCGTACCTCCTGCACCTTCGGAAATAACGCCAAACGGAGGTAACTGGTTAGGACGGAAACTTTGCACAAACAGTTCATAAGCTTTATCGCCTTCGCCAAGGCGTGCATATTGCAAAGCCAACACTGAGAAGGACATTGCAGGTCCGGTTTTATCTATTTTATCTTCATAATACTCCAAGTCCTTACGGATTTCTTCAGGACGAGTTATCAGATTTAATGGATATACCAGCAAATTGGCATCCGCTTGTTTTATTGCCTGTCCGTTATAGCCTTCATACTCCATAGTCACTCCATTCTCGAATTTCGGAATCCGTAGTTTTGAGGCTATCTCCTTCCAGATTGCAGGTGCTTTAACACCGCATACCGCAGCAGCTTTAGCAGCATCTTGCAATGCACGCATAGCAGCACCATTGGTAAATGCATTATCATCCACCCCTTCAGCATATTCATCGGCACACACCACATTGCGAATCGAATAAGAACCATCCTCATTATTCTTTTCTACACGACTTACCCAAAATTCCGCCACTTTCTCCATCAAAGGAAAACCTTCTTCACGCAACCACCGTTTATCACCACTCATACAGTAATAATTCCAGGCCGCGATAGCAATATCGGCAGTGATATGATGTTCAAAAGCTCCGGTCAAGGCCCAAGTAGGACATGACTCTTCTCCAGCATCATCACTTTCCCACGGAAACATGGCTCCCTCATATCCATAGCTCAATGCTCTCTGACAGGCGGCTTCCAGTCTGTCAGTACGGTAGTCCATCATTGTCCTTGCAATGCCCTGATTCATGAAAAGCATAGGCGGATACATCCATAACTCGGTATCCCAGAAAATATGCCCGTTATATCCTTGGGCAGAAAGCCCGAAAGGAGAGATACTCAACCGGCTTCCCTTGCGTGCATTAGAGTAAAGATTATAAAGTGCAAACCGTACGGCACGCTGCGCCTCGTCATCTCCCTCAATCATAATATCCCCTTCCCACAGTTCATTCCAAAGTTTCCGGTGTCCATCCATCAGGCGGTTCAAACCTTCTTTCGCACCATAAATCACTTCACGGTCCGACTCATTATACGGGTCTATAAAATCACGTCCGGTACAGACGGAGCCTAATAAAGCGAAAGAAAATTTATCTCCTTTTTTTAATGAAATAGCGATTCGGTTGGTTCCGTCATATTGTTGCTGCAGGTTTGGATTTTTATCATAAATAAAAGCGGAAGAAGCTGACACTTTCTGTTCACGGTATTTGGACAAAGCCCAGGTACGTACTATTTTCAGTTCGTTTCCATCGACATTCACACTCACCTGTTTCGAACCGGAATTCTTATATTCATCAGGTACTTCAATGGGATTTTCCACTGATAAATACATATCTTCCAATGCAGCCACCTCTACACGCACCAGTCCCGCATAAGGCATATTCCTTAAGGCACAGATACTATAAGAGATATCCGCTTTTCCACCATAAGTGAAATGCGTATCGTGCGTGGCGGCTTTCATATCTATGCACTGTCCCCATCCCGAGATATTATCACCACTCACTCCCTGTCCATCAATCTGCATTTGCAAATTAAACGGGTTGATTCCTCGCAACACACGGCTCACATCTTGGGGAGCGGCAGCATCAAATACATGATTCAACATGACATGACGAACGGAGAAAGGTTCTTTCCACGGTAATATACCGATACCGCCATTCGCTACTGCTGCGCCATAATAAGTTCCTTGATAATCAACAGCCTGTATTTTCCACAAACTTTCTTGTCCGTTTGCCTTTATAGCCAAAACTGATACCAGACAAAAAAATACGATAAATAAATTCTTCATATAATAGCATATTTAATTAGTTAACGACATTTTCTACTCAAAAGTAAACCGCTACTCCTTTACATTCGTAAAGTCCTTTGGCAACACTCCGAACTGCTTCTGGAAACATTTTGCAAAGTAGGACGGTGAATTAAATCCTACCATATAGCAGATTTCATTGACCCTGTTTTCACCCTCTTTCAGCAGTTGGGCAGCCTTTTTCAGACGCTCCAGACGAAGGAACTCATTCGGACTGAGATCCAGCACTCCTTTAATTTTCCGATAGAAGTTAGAACGGCTCATATTCAGGTTATCCGCCATGTCATCCATACTAAACTCCGGATTGGCATAGTTCACCCTGATAACCTCGTTCAGTTTCTTGATAAACTCTTCATCGGCTTTCGTCAATGCCATTGTATTAGCGGCTATAAAAGGAGATTCCGCAAAAGCCTGGCGCAGCTTCTCCCTGTTCTGAATAAGATTGGAAGCGCACGCCTGCAAATATTCCACAGAGAAGGGTTTTTCAATATAGGCATCCGCGCCCAGTTCCATTCCCTCTATCTTCGATTGTATATTAGTCTTCGCGGTCAGCAGTATGATAGGAATATGGCTGTAATTCAAATCCGACTTAATCGTCTTGCACAGTTCGAAGCCATCCATTACAGGCATCACGACATCACTTATCATCAGATTCACATAATTGCCGTCCAGTACACGCAATGCTTCCGCGCCATTGGTAGCTGTCAGCACCGTGTAATCTTTCGACAGTTGGCGAACCACAAAGGCAAGCATATCCGGATTATCTTCCGCTACCAACACAGTCGGGCGGTTATCCTTCTCTACTGCTTGTTCCGCAGGAGCTTCGTTTATCTTGTCAGTTCCCGCTTCCACTTCCGTTGTCAAGGTGATTGTCGTATCCTGTACTATCGGCAAAGTCATACAGAAAGTATTATTCTCCTCCCCTTTTCCCATAGTCAAAGTCCCCTGATGCAGTTCGGCAAGCGAGCGGGAGAGAGCCAACCCGATGCCGGTTCCGGTAGTCACTTTTCCATCCTCCTGCTCGTTGAAACGAACAAAAGGCTTGAATATCTCCTCTTTCATTGCATCAGGAATGATTACTCCGTCGTTCACCGTGCAGATACGGAATGAATTGCCTCCGTCCGTATCCGGCACTGCCAGCGATATATGCACGTAACTTTCCGCATATTTCACCCCATTGTTCAGCAAATTGCTGATGATTTTCGTAAATGCTTCCTGATTGATATGAGCATAAAAATCCTTTTCCGGCATCTGCAAAACAAAATCCAACCCTTTCTGCTTGGCAAGGGAAGTAAAGCGTTTATGAGTTTCTTTCAAGATTTCGGTAACATTACATTCAGTAAAGTTCAGTCGGAATCCCTGTCTCTCCGTCTTGCGGAAATCAAGCAACTGATTGGTCAGGTTCAATAACCGCTCCGTATTCTGCTTCATGACGTTCAAGTCCTCACGGGTTTCCGTATCCACTTGCTTCTTTAGTATGATATTTTCCAACGGACCTTTAATCAATGTCAACGGAGTACGTATCTCATGGGCCACATTCGTAAAAAAGTCAATCTTCGCATTATATACTTCGCGTTCCTTTTCCTGTTCGAATTTCTCCATCTGCCGACGATGCTTCCTGTTGCTGCGTCTCTTGAAATACATAACCGTATACAGAGAACAACCTATAATCAGCAAAGCATACACGATATAAGCCCAGACGGAAAGATAGAAAGGCGGAAGAATATGTACTTTCAGGGATATTCCCTCTTCATTCCATACCCCGTCGCTATTAGAGACTTTCACCCGGAAAGTGTAATTGCCATACCGCAGGTTGGAGTAAGTGACGATAGGGCTCTCGCCTACTGTCAGCCAGTCTGCATCAAAACCGTCCAGCTTATACATTATCCTGCTCATTCTCGGAGCCTGGAAGTCCAGTGCCGCCACACGGAAAGAGAAAGAGTTCTGATTGGATTGAAGTACAAGTTCGTCGGAAAAGGTGATGCTCTTCTCCAACGGAGAACCCGGTTCGCCTACATACACTTCCTTGCCAAAGAGCAGAAAATCAGTAATCACGATAGACGGAAGCGACTTGTTCTCTGAAAAGTTCTTGGGATTGAAAGCCACAAAGCCGTCGATACTTCCCAGATAGATCGTACCGTCTTCCGTTTCAAAACTTGAACGATAATTGAACTGGTCGCCCAGCAAACCGTTGGAAGTGGTATATACTTTCATAGCTCCGGTGGTAGGCTGGAAACATACCAAACCATTATTGGTTGTCAGCCAGAAAAGCCCTTCTTTATCTTCCACAATCTGATAAACGACGTCGTTTGGCAATCCGTCCGCCAGATTATAACTGGTGAAGGTTTCCGTCTCCGGATGGAACAAACAGAAGCCGCCACCCTGCGTCGTGAGCCAGACCTGCCGGTGGGAATCCTCGAAGACACTCACTACCTTGTCGTAAGGAAGGCTTTTCGGATTGCTTTCATCATGCAGGTAATTCTTCCATTTCTTCTCACTCACATTATAACAGTAAGCACCGTTTGCATAAGTTGCCAGCCAAAGGTTTCCGCTGGAGTCTTCTTTGATGTCATATACAAACCGGCCGTTCAGTTCCGGAATCCGGTCAAAATCGTCGGACTGCTCATTATAACGCAGCAAGCCGAATAATGTGCCCAAATAAATATCTCCCGTCGTTGTCCGGCAAATGGAGAAAACACTATTATCTATCAACGAACGCGGCGAATCTGTTTTCCGGTATGTTTTCACAATAGCTCCCGTGTGTGTGTCCACCACTTTCACCCCTTTCGAGAAAGTGCCTACCCAAAGATGGTCGCCAATCAGGCACAATCCGTGCACGTTCGTAAAGGCATTGCTTGGCGTGAAGAAAGAGAAAGTCTTAGTCTTCGGGTTAAAGCGGTTCAGGCCACCGTCTTCCGTGCCAATCCACAGGACTCCCTGATTATCCTGGCAGAATTCACGTACCCGCTTTCCCTGCAGCCCGTTTTCTGTCCCTTTCGGATAATACTTCTCAAAATTCGTATAGAAACGGGGATAATAGTTTACACCACCGAAATAAGAACCAATCCAGATACCACCTTCACGATCCTTGCACAGCGAATAAATAGCATTATCGGACAAGGAGTAAGGGTCATTGATCGAACTGCGCAAGTGAACAAATTTCCCCAGCCGGAGATTATAAATATAAAGTCCTGACTCTGCGCCAATCCACAGCTCATTGTCGGAAGCCATCAGCAGTTCACGACAAAATACAGATTCCCCGTTCTCATCTGCCAAGAGCAAATCATGCAATTTGTTTGAGGTCAGGTTCAGTTCCTTCACTCCACCTTTCAAAGAGCCGACATACAGACAGTTGTATGCCCCTTTCGCAAGACTTATCACTACATCGTTCGCATAGGTTTCTTTATTATCTATCGGAGAGCGATAAGGATGGAGCGTTTTCAAGCGGTCTTTCGAATAGAAAAGACCGTCACCGTAACAGCCTATCCAAAGGGTTCCGCTATTATCAAAGACGAAAGTCTGCACATTAGTGGTAAGAAAAGAGAAATTCTCTAACGTATAGTTCCGAAGTTTCTCTTTTTCCAGTTCATAGCAGAAGAGACCTTGAGATTCTACCGCCACCCAGACACAACCTTGATTGTCGCCGGAGATTGCAGTCACGGTATGTTCTATTTTCGTGTTTTCCGCACTCAGTTCCGTGAAATGCTCAAAGAAGTCCTTTTCCGGATAATAAATATAAAGCCCCACATCCGTGCCTACCCAGATATTTCCTTTCTCGTCTTCATAAAGCGCTGTGATGAAATTGTTGCCGATACTTCGTTGGCTACGGTCATCGTGCTTGAATTTACGGAACGACAAGCCGTCATACCGATTCAATCCATCCTTCGTACCGAACCACATAAACCCTTGCTTATCCTGCAGAATCGTATTGACTGTATTTTGGGATAACCCGTTCTGCACGCTCAGGTTTTTGAAATAATGGCATTCGTCCGCCACTTGTGCATGACAGCTTATCTGGTAGCAAATAAAACAGAATAAAAGTATCAGTGCTTTTTTCATAACATACGTGTTTTCTATCTTCCCGTTTGAGTTACCAAATGTAGGCAAAATAACAACGGGAAGATGATAAATACGTCCCAATGAATGAAAAAATAGTCTTATTTCTCTATTCTGATACGTGCGTCAACTGCCACAACCGCCTTTTCTGTAGCCAAAAGCGGGTTTATATCCATTTCTTTAATCTCTGTCGCAAAGCGGAGCAAGGTAGAAAGACGGACTATAATTTCAGCAAATTTATCTTCATTCACCCCCTTTTGTCCACGTGTCCCCTGTATGATTTTATAAGCCCTCAGCGAATGAATCATCGAATAAGCCTCTTCATAAGAAAGTGGGGCCAAACCTGAAGAGACATCCTTCAGCACTTCCACAAAAATACCTCCCAGACCACAAAGGACCACATGCCCGAACTTCTCCTCATATTTCGCTCCAATGAAAAGTTCCGTACCTTTCAGCATTGGCTGTACCATGATTGCTTTCGCATCAGCTATTTGCATCATACGGTCAAACTCCAGAGACAAATGTTGCTCACTCTTGATATTCAACACGACCCCGCCAACATCCGATTTATGCACAGGTCCAACGACTTTTGCCACCACCGGAAATCCGCAACGACGGGCAAAAGCCACCACTTCTTCCTTATTATCCGACACAAATTCATCTACAAGCGGAATACCGGCTGCATGAAGCAAAGCCTGTACATGATGAGGCGCGATATATCCGTCATCCGGAATAGAATCAATGATCCGCCGAATTCTCGGAACATCCACTCCGAACAGTTCTATTTCAGGAACTGCTGGTTTAGGAGCATTCACAATGCGGGAAAGAGCAGTCCCTAATGTGACCTCATCCGAAAAGTTCACGTGACCTTTAGCAAGGAACGCTGCCACTTCCGCTCCAGCTGTATTGATGGAAGGAAGTATCGGGAAAATCGGCTTACTGCAAACCTGCATTTTCTCATGAAGCACATCGTACATCTCGAACATAGTGACTAGTCCCGGAGTTCCAAAAATGGCCATCACAGCATCTATATTCTTAAATTTCTCTTCACAATAGTCAATACAAAGACGCAGATGTTCCGGAGTTCCCGTAGCAAGAATATCAATCGGATTACCGACAGCAGCTCCCGGAAAGAGTTGCGCTTTCAGTTCTTCTGCCAGGTTACCTTCTAACTTCGGCACATTCAGCCCCCCCTTGCTCAACGCATCCGTCAGCATTACTCCGGGACCTCCGGCATGAGTGATAATCGCAAAATTCTTTCCCTTCAGTTCGGGCAAGGTAAACACACAACCGACAGTAGTCAGCTCCTCACGTGAGAAACAACGTACAATTCCCGCTTTACGAAACAAAGCCTCAACAGCAGAATCCGAGCTGGCAATAGCTCCCGTATGCGAAGAAGCCGCACGGCTTCCACTTTCCGAGCTTCCCGCCTTAATCGCTGCAATCTTACACCCTTTTCTTATCAATGAAGAAGCATGGAATAATAATCGGTCCGGATTTTGGATACTTTCAATATAGAGCAATTTGATTCGTGAATCTTTTTCAGAATCGAAGTTCTCATCCATAAACTGTAATACATCCTCCACCCCAATCTGTTTGGCGTTCCCTACCGACCATACAGAGTTGAACTGCAATCCCTTAGTCACCGCGCTTTCCAAAATGAATACGGCTGTAGCACCCGAACTGGAGATAAGATCCACTCCTTTCGGACTTAAATTTGGAATTGGTTGACTGAACACACTATGGTGCCAAGTATTCATCAATCCGATGCAGTTAGGTCCTATCAACGACGCGCCATATTTGTTTACAGTTTCCAGAATACGTTCTTCCAACAATGCCCCCTCATGAGTCTCCTCACCAAAGCCGGCAGAAAGTATGATAAAAGCCCGGGTATGCTTCCGACCAGCCAATGTTTCTACGATGCCAGGACACATTGAAGCAGGAACCGCCAATACCGCAAGGTCCGTATCAGGCACGTCCTGCACATCCGCAAAGGCAGGAACTCCCTGCACTTCTTTCTCTTTTGGGTTCACAGCCCGAAGTTCTCCCTGATAACCCCCGTTTATCAGGTTCTTTAATATTGCGCCACCCGGCTTATGTACATTATTTGAAGCCCCTACTACAACAATGCTCTCAGGGCGCAGCAACTGGGTTGTTATCATATCATACTCTAATTTTCGTTTAACTTGAATACAAATATATTCTTTCTTACGAGAAAAAAGAAAGAAAAGTCACTATCTTTGCACATTACAAAGCTGAAAACAATAAAATCACACGATACAATGGAAAAGAAATTCAAAAGAACCACCGTCACATCGGCATTGCCCTATGCGAACGGACCTGTCCACATCGGTCATCTGGCCGGTGTATACGTACCCGCAGATATTTATGTACGCTATCTGCGCCTGAAAAAAGAAGATGTATTATTCATCGGCGGTTCGGACGAACACGGAGTGCCTATCACGATCCGTGCCAAGAAGGAAGGAATCACCCCGCAGGATGTAGTAGACCGTTACCATTCCTTAATTAAAAAGTCATTTGAGGAATTCGGAATCTCATTCGATGTGTATAGCCGCACCAGTTCACCGACCCATCACCAACTAGCTTCGGACTTCTTCAAAACATTGTACGACAAAGGAGAATTTATCGAAAAAACGTCTGAGCAATACTACGATAAAGAAGCTAAAACATTCCTCGCCGACCGTTATATCACCGGAGAATGTCCTCACTGCCACTCGGAAGGAGCATACGGTGACCAATGTGAGAAATGCGGTACTTCACTCTCTCCGACAGATCTCATTAATCCGAAAAGCGCCATCAGCGGGAGCAAGCCGGTAATGAAAGAAACCAAGCATTGGTATCTTCCCCTCGACAAACATGAGGCATGGCTGCGCAAATGGATTCTGGAAGATCATAAAGAATGGCGTCCCAACGTATACGGTCAATGCAAAAGCTGGCTCGACATGGGCTTGCAGCCACGTGCCGTAAGCCGCGACCTCGATTGGGGAATCCCCGTTCCCGTAGAAGGAGCAGAAGGAAAAGTTTTGTACGTATGGTTTGACGCGCCTATCGGATACATTTCCAATACCAAAGAACTGCTTCCCGATAGTTGGGAAACATGGTGGAAAGATCCTGAAACCCGTTTGATTCACTTCATCGGCAAGGACAACATCGTATTCCATTGCATCGTATTCCCTGCAATGCTGAAAGCTGAAGGCAGTTACATTCTGCCGGACAACGTGCCGAGCAACGAATTCCTAAACCTGGAAGGAGATAAAATTTCCACTTCCCGCAATTGGGCTGTATGGCTGCACGAATATCTAGCCGATTTTCCCGGAAAGCAAGACGTACTCCGCTATGTACTGACCGCCAATGCACCGGAAACAAAAGACAATGACTTCACCTGGAAAGACTTCCAGGCACGCAACAATAACGAACTGGTCGCTGTATATGGCAACTTTGTGAATCGTGCTATGGTACTTACCCAAAAGTACTTTGACGGAAAAGTACCTGCACAGGGCGAATTGACTGACTATGACAAGGAAACTCTGAAAGAATTCGCAGACGTAAAAGCAGAAGTAGAAAAACTGCTCGACATTTTCAAATTCCGCGATGCACAGAAAGAAGCCATGAATCTGGCACGTATCGGTAACAAATATCTGGCCGACACAGAACCGTGGAAATTGGCCAAAACAGATATGGAGCGTGTAGGCACTATCTTAAACATTTCCCTACAGCTGGTTGCCAACCTCGCCATCGCTTTTGATCCGTTCCTGCCGTTCAGTTCGGAGAAACTCCGTAAGATGCTGAATATGGACACATTCGAATGGGCTGAACTAGGAAAAGACAATCTGCTGCCCGTAGGCCATCAGTTGAATAAGCCGGAACTGCTGTTTGAAAAGATCGAAGACGCTACTATCGAAGCACAAGTACAGAAGTTGCTTGATACTAAAAAAGCAAACGAAGAAGCAAACTACAAAGCCAATCCGATTCGTCCGAACATCGAATTCGATGATTTCACGAAATTGGATATCCGTGTAGGTACTATCCTCGAATGCCAGAAAGTACCAAAGGCAGATAAGTTGTTGCAATTCAAAATCGATGACGGACTGGAAACACGTACTATCGTATCGGGCATTGCCAAACACTATCAACCGGAAGAACTGGCAGGCAAACAGGTTTGCTTCATCGCCAATCTTGCCCCGCGCAAACTGAAAGGTATCGTCAGCGAAGGAATGATTCTGAGCGCCGAAAATAATGATGGCAGTTTGGCTGTTATTATGCCGGGACGGGAGGTAAAGCCGGGCAGCGAAGTAAAATAAAAAAATGGGTGAAGAGCAATCACTGAGACAAAAGACAGCCAAAGGATTATTTTGGGGAGGACTCAGCAACAGCTTACAGCAGTTGCTGGGGCTTCTTTTCGGAATTGTTTTGGCTCGTTTGTTGTCACGCTCCGATTATGGCATGATCGGTATGCTGACCATCTTTTCAACGATAGCCAACATCCTACAGGAAAGCGGTTTCATCTCCGCTTTGGTCAACCGTAAAAATGCTTCGGACAAAGATTACAATGCCGTATTCTGGTTTAGTGTTTCTTGTAGCGCCATCTTATATATATTGCTCTACCTGTCGGCTCCACTGATTGCCGAGTTTTACCGTACGCCGGAATTAGTCCCCCTTTCCCGACTGACTTTCCTAAGTTTTTTTATCGCTAGTTTAGGGATCGCTCCACGCGCCATCCTTTTCCGCAACCTCAAAGTGAAAGAAAATACGATTATTTCCCTTTCCTCACTTACATTATCCGGTATTACAGCAATAGTCCTTGCCGTAAATGGATTTGCCTATTGGGGCATAGCCATACAATCACTTGTATACGTAGCAGTTGTCGTTATACTCAATTGGTACTTCGCCAAATGGATGCCTAGCTTCCATTTCGACTTTTCTCCTATAAAAGAGATGTTCGGTTTTAGTAGTAAAATGTTAATTACCAACATATTCATGACTATCAACAACAATCTGTTCTCCGTACTATTAGGGAAATTCTATACCAAGCAGGCAGTAGGAGATTTCAGCCAAGCAAACAAATGGAATAACATGGGACATTCCTTAATCACAGGAATGATTAACGGAGTAGCCCAGCCCGTATTAGCAAGCATAACGGAAGACACCCAGCGTCAGGTAGCCGTATTCCGTAAAATGCTGCGCTTCACCGCATTTATCTCTTTCCCTGCCATGTTCGGCCTCAGCATTGTATCCAAAGAGTTCATCGTGATTACCATTACTGATAAATGGCTCGTTTCCGCCCAAATGATGCAGTTGCTCTGTATCTGGGGTGCGTTTATCCCTATTAATAACCTGTTCTCAAACCTGTTGGTCAGCCGGGGACGTTCTTCCGTGTTTATGTTCTGCAATATCACACTCAGCATTTTGCAACTTATCACAGCATGTCTCAGCTATCCTTATGGTATCACAATGATGATTTATCTGTTCATTACCATCAATATCTTATGGCTTTTTGTCTGGTATTTCTTCGTCAAAAGAGAAATACCTTTGACTCTATCCTGTGTACTCAAGGATATCGCTCCTTATTTCTTATTAGCAGCCACATTGACTGCCTCCGCTTATTATATCACTCTCGGAATCCGGAATCTATATTTATCCTTACTAATAAAAATAGTGCTGGTAGTATTTTTGTACGCTCTGATTTTATGGAAATTACAATCCGTGATATTCCGTGAGTGCATTGAATTTATAAGAAAGAAAATCTAAACACGAAGTATTTGCAGGGGAATATCTCCTAATTGGGCAGCCAGTTCCGAAAAAGAACTGCCTGAAGATCCATAAATCTTTTGAGTGCGTGACAGTGTATACATATCGGCTACAGCATCCTTAATTCCGGAAATCGAGCCACGATCAGAAACCGTCTCAGCCGTATGCACCCTGCTACCATAACGATTGCGTAACTGCTGTTTCACCTCTTCCGAATCAGTTGCCAGATAGATACACAAATCATCATACATATCACTTTCTTTGTCCAACTGTGTAAAAAACAAATCCAATGGACTTTGACGGATGGCTACCGTATGATCTGCACGACGAATATGTACACCTACCGTATGCTTGGAAAAGTGACAAAAACGGAGTTCGACTTCCTCACAAACGGAAGCGACAGGGTGAAACAAAGAACGAAGTAAATTTGTACTGTAATTCACAAACTGGTCACAAGTAGCAATGTACAACCGTCCACTTTGAGATGCCCACTCTTCCAGCTCCGACTCCTTATAACAAAGAGCACGTACGTCCCTTTCATACAGACAATCCTCAAACAACAATTTCTGAAAAAGTTTCGGAAGATAAAAATTACGCCTGCGAGGACGGTCATACATAAGCAAATGTTTGCAAGATGTCTCCGAAAAGGATATATTCATCAACTCCGGTTCCTCAAACACTTTGAAAAAGGGAGCATTCAGTCCCCAATCACGGAACCATAGTACCTCCAACTTTCTCCTTACTCTATATGTCAAGGTAACGGCAGAAGCTACAGCGCGCATACGATTAGCTAATCCTCCCACCGGCACTAATATAATCTTTTCCATAATCATATATTCATTTCCAACACAAAAGTAAACAAGTTTATTATTCTTTGGCTATTTTTGCAGACAGTATTTACACAAATTCAAAAATATGAATATTAATCCGAACTCACCGGTTTCCATTTCAGTCGTTATGTGTACCTATAACGGAGATAAATATCTTGAACAGCAAATAGATTCTATATTGTGCCAGACCTATCCCATCCATGAATTGATCATACAAGACGATTGTTCTACCGATCGTACAGTAACAATTATTGAAGCATATCAAAAACGAGACCCACGTGTCAAACTCTATATTAACGAGGCACCACTAGGATTCAATTACAATTTTTCATCCGCCTTCGCCAAAGCTGAAGGTGAATATATCGCCTCTTCCGACCAAGATGATATCTGGCGACCGGATAAGATAGAGATTCTGATGAACCACGCAACAAATCATTCTCTACTTTTTCATAACTCTTACCTATTCACCACGGATATTCAACAGACCATGGGGAAAAAAAACAAATCTAATGTACTTTACAACGAACTTTATCTATTAATGAAACCATATGTCCCGGGACACGAATGTTTCTTCCACCGCAATATCCTACCCATTTTCCAGCAAGCTGTGAAACAAGAGAATAACATCTCCTATGACTCCTTGCTAATGTTGGCTGCCGTTGTCTCCGGACCAATAGAGTTCATTGACGAAGGACTGGTCTATTGGCGTAGACATCCTCAAGCCACTTCCTACCATACGGAACAAAAATACAATGCATGGGAAGGACTACAAACTGCTCTGAAAAGCCTAAGCAACCACTCACAGCGCAATGTTACAAAAAGATATTTTCAAGCTGTCAGCAACTATCCATTCAGGCAGAAATATACCATCCGAACAATTCGGTATATGAAGACAGGCAGTATTATTGGAATTCTGAAAGCCTGTTGCGTCTGTTGCATTCAGCATAAACAACTTTATCCCCATACACGTTTTTTGCAATCATGCATCAAGTCTTTTTTCACTCCCTTGTATTTTATCCGAGATTGTAGTAAATTTGCCATCCATTAATGACTTAGGAATATGATAACATTTACTGTATTTCCGCGTTTAAGGCAAAACCCTAACGAAAAAAACAATCCCTATATAGAGAATTTCATCGCTTCCTTGAACCGTGAAGGAGAAAGTACTGTTATCAATCCTCCACACCGAAACCCGCTTCTTAGCATATTGCCTCCCAAACGATGGGGAGACGTAATTATCTTCAATTGGTTTGAAAGTATTCCTGATTTCAAATACGGACTTTTACAAACTGTCACGGCAATCTGTTTCGTAACAGTACTCAAATTGGCAAAGAAGAAAATCGTATGGGTACTGCACAACAAAAAACCACACAATGACGGGTATACAGGCATGAAAAAATTCCTCATGCGTTTCATCGTCCGGAAAGCGGATTTAATACTTACACACGCTACCGAAGGGCTGGAAATCATCCGGCAGAGATATCCGCAAGCCAGCGGAAAAGTTCATTTTCTGCACCATCCTACCATCAATCGACTTCCCCGACAGTTACCTGCCGAGAATAATATTCTTTATGATTTGCTGATATGGGGTACTATCTCACGCTATAAAGGTATACATGAATATCTTTCATACCTACGTAACCATCCGGAGCAACACCCCAATGTCTGCATTATCGGACGATGTGCCTCCGCCTCTTTGTTGAAAGAATTGCAGGACAAAGCACCTGATTATGTCAAAATCATCCCTGAAAGTCCATCGTTTGAAAAGCTAAGTAATTACGTAGCCTGCTCCCGTTTTGTACTCATTCCTTACTGTCCCGATTCTGTATTAAGTTCGGGAGTATTAATGGATTCCCTTTCTTTCGGGGCAAAGGTAATAGGACCAGCCACCGGATCATTCATCGATTACAGCCACAACAGTCTATTAAACGTCCACACATTTAAAAGTCTGGATGATATTGCCGTCATCCTCTCAGACTATAAAAAAGAAAAAGCCTCACTAGTTGGATATAGGCAATTTCTCGATGAAAACGCTTGGCAGTACTTCGGCAGCAAAATTATTGAACTAGTAACAAAAACCAAATAACATAATGACAAAATACGCTCCCATATTGCTGTTCGTGTACAATCGTCCGGAACATTTAAAACAAACGATGGAGACACTTCAAAACAACACACTCGCTGCCGAAAGTAAGCTCTACATCTATTCCGATGCAGCCCGCAAGGACACAGACGAGGCAGCTGTAGCTGAAGTCCGCAACTATATCCATAAGATAACAGGATTTAAGAGCATTACCCTCATCGAACGGGAAAAGAACTGGGGACTTGCGCGTAATATCATTGACGGAGTTACCACACAAGTCAACCGCTTCGGGCGGGTTATCGTAATGGAAGACGACTTGATTACAGCACCTTACTTCCTACAATTTATGAACGATGCACTTGAGACTTACAAAGACGAGCCACGCGTCGGTCACATACAAGCTTGTGATTTCACCAACGACCCTTCCCTACCCGATACATTTCTTATCAAGTTTACCGGAAGTTGGGGGTGGGCTACTTGGGACAGAGCATGGAAATATTTCAATCCCGACGGGAAAGAGCTGCTCCGCCAATTGGAAGAACGTAACCTCACACGGAGATTTGACCTCAACGGGAATTATCCTTTCACGCGAATGCTGAGGCGCCAAATCGAGGGAAAAAACAATTCATGGGCCATCCGCTGGAATGCCAGCCTGTTTTTAGCAGATATCCTCTCGTTAAACACCGGACGTTCACTTATTCAGAACATCGGTTTCGATGGAAGCGGCACCAACTGCGGTGGTGGAGGTTTATACAGTTCCACCTTATGGATGAAACCGCTCCCAATAGAAAAATGGTCGCCAATAGAAGAAAATGAAAAAGCTAGAGAAGCATTCGCACGCTATTACCACCGCACAAATTGCTTTATGGCCAAAGCGATTCGACGAATTAAACGTACCTTGAAAGGAGACTTCGGCGCATGAAAATATACTATTATCACACACGCCCCATACAAGAAGCATTGGACGAATGGAAGAACCATTTACACCCCGGACATATATTATATGGGCTCACTCATTTCAGTAAACACGGTATTCACCCGATACTCCACCATTACCGTCATTTCGCATCCCGTATACGGTTCTCACTCTACAATTTCTTTGAAATCATACGTTGCAAAGAACCGTATGACCTTTTGTATGGTACCTCCTTTTACGGACTAGAGCTTATTATCTTCTTACGTGCGTTCGGATTGTACCGCAAACCCATTGCTATCTGGCACCATCAAGCCGTAGTCCGAAACTCCAACAAACTGAAGAATTTGATTTCCCGCTTTTATTATAGAGGTATCGATCAAATGTTCTTTTTCAGTCAGACGTTAATTGAGGACTCTTTAAAATCAGGCAAAGTCAACGCCGGTCAGTTGCACCTTATACATTGGGGAGCCGACCTTGATTTCTATGACTATCTGAGACAGCACCTTCCAACCGCAAACGAAGAAGAACCAGAAAAGACGTTTATCACTACTGGGAAAGAGAATCGTGACTTCACCACCTTGCTAAAAGCATTTGCCGAAACAGGGCTTCCCCTTGATGTGTTTACCACACCTGCCGCCGGAGACAAGAACTATGAGCTTTTACTAAAAAAATATATACCATATACCAACATACGGATACATTTCACGGGCGGTATCATCCCACACAAGCTCGCCACAGAAGTAGCACATTCAAAAGTAGTAGTCATCTGCTGCCTTGACAACCCCTACACCGTGGGACTCACCACACTGGTAGAAGCTTTTGCATTAGGACTCCCGGTGATTTGCTCACGTAATCCTAAATTTCAAATGGACATTGAAAAAGAAAGAGCAGGTATCTATGTAGACTATAATGATACGGAAGGATGGAAACAAGCCATCCGTTACCTCTACACCCATCCTGAAGAAGCACAGCAAATGGGAGCCAACGGTCGGAAACTGGCAGAACGGGAATATAATTTAGAACATTACAGCCGCGAATTATCGCAAATCTTAACTACTACGGTAAAAACTTATCGCAAGCAACCATAGATTTGCAACGAAAAGCGTACATTTGCATAAACTTTTATGCGCATGAGAGTACTAATCATCAATACTTCAGAACGAATGGGCGGTGCGGCTATCGCAGCAAACCGTCTGATGGAATCGCTCAACGGTGCCGGAATAGACACCGGGATGTTGGTACTGCACAAAACGAGCCACTCCGATAAAGTACATACCGTCGGTAAGTCTTGGCAAAGAAAGTTCACGTTTATCTGGGAACGTCTCATTATTTGGGCAAATAATCTTTTCAGCCGGAAGAATCTTTTTAGGATATCCATTGCCAATACGGGGTTCGATGTCACCCGGCTTCCGGTTTTCAAAGAGGCAGATATCATTCACTTGCATTGGATCAATCAGGGCATGCTGTCCTTGCACAATATTCAACAAGTCATCACCTCCGGCAAACCTGTTGTTTGGACGATGCATGACATGTGGGAATGTACCTCCATCTGCCATTATTCCTACTCTTGCGAATCATTCAAAAACGAATGCGGAAACTGCCACTTTCTCCGTTTTCCCGGGAACAACGACTTGTCTCACCGCGTCTTCAAGAAAAAACAGAGCATACTCTCTCCGGCAAGAATAAATATCGTTACAGTAAGTAATTGGCTCGCCTCACAAGTACGCCAAAGCACACTACTCAAAGGAAAGCCGGTCACAGTGATACCGAATACGCTTTCACTGAGCAACTTCCGGATACTTAATAAAGTAGAATGCCGACAAGCATTATCTCTTCCTGACAAACGGATTATCGTGTTCGGGGCTGCCCGTATTGATGATCCGATAAAAGGATTCCCAACGTTGATGGAGGCCATTCGCCTTTTAATCCGACGAAAAGACTTTCGGAGTAAAGAGTTGCACCTCCTACTATTCGGAAGAATCAAATACCCCCTGCAGGTGCTCCCGTCTATTCCGGTCAGTCATACCTACATGGGCTGGGTAAGCCAAGCGGAGGAGCTTTCTCAAATCTATTCGGCAGCCGATGTCGCAGTGTCCGCCTCGCTCTACGAAACCTTCGGACAAACACTGATTGAAGCCCAGTCTTGCGGTTGCCTGCCTGTTTCGTTCGGCAACAGCGGACAAGCAGACATCATCCGCCATAAGGAGAATGGATACTTAGCTGACTATCAGTCGGCGGAAAGTCTGGCCGACGGAATAAAATGGGGACTTACCGAAGGGAAAGAACGGGTGTCACCGGAAGCAATGAGAAACGAAGTAATGACTAAATATTCGGGCAAGGTGGTAGCCGGACAATATATCAATCTGTATACAAGCCTGTTGGCAAGCAAACTTTAGAAAATGAGAATACTGATTATTAATACTTCTGAGAAGATGGGCGGTCCGGCCGTTGCGGCAAGCCGTCTGATGGAATCGCTGAAAAACAACGGTATCAAAGCTAAAATGTTGGTACGTGACAAACAGACCGACCAGATTAGTGTTGTCGGGTTGAACAGAAGCTGGTTGCAAGTATGGAAATTCATGTGGGAACGTCTTGTCATCTGGAGTGCCAACCGTTTTCACCGGAATCATATGTTTGATGTAGATATAGCGAATACCGGCACGGACATTACGTCACTTCCGGAGTTCCGTCAGGCGGATGTCATCCACCTTCACTGGGTCAATCAGGGAATGCTCTCATTGAAAGATATCCGAAAGATATTGTCATCCGGCAAGCCTGTAGTATGGACAATGCATGATATGTGGCCTTGTACCGGTATCTGCCACTATGCACGGGAATGTACCAAATACCAGAAGGAATGCCATCACTGCCCCTATATATATAAGGAAGGAGGCCGGAAGGATCTGTCATATCGCACTTTCCGCAACAAACAAGAACTTTATGCTCATGCCCCGATTCATTTCGTCACTTGCAGTCATTGGCTGAAAGAACAAGCACAAAGTAGTGCATTGCTTGCAGGAAAAGAGATTGTCAATATTCCGAACGCCATTAACACGAATCTCTTCAAACCACAAAAGAAGGAGGAGGCACGTACGAAATGTATGTTGCCGCAAAACAAAAAACTAATTCTGTTCGGTTCGGTAAAGATTACCGATAAGCGGAAAGGAGTCGAATATTTAATTGAGTCCTGCAAAATGCTGGCAGAAAAGCATCCGGAATGGAAAGATTCATTGGAGGTAGTTGCATTCGGCAACCAATCCCAACAGTTACAGGCTCTGCTTCCCTTTCGTGTACACTCACTTCCTTACATCAAGAATGAGCATGAATTAGTGAATATATACAACTCAGTAGATATTTTCGCCATCCCGTCGCTGGAAGAGAATCTGCCCAACATGATTATGGAAGCGATGGCATGCGGAGTGCCGTGCGTAGGGTTCAATGTAGGCGGCATTCCCGAAATGATAGACCATCTGCACAATGGCTACGTGGCACAATACAAGTCTTCGGAAGATTTTGCCAACGGCATTCATTGGATATTGACAGAACCGGAATACAGCGAACTCTCAGAACAAGCCCGCCGCAAGGTATTGGGCAACTATTCGGAGAGTATCGTTGCCAAAAGATATACGGATATCTATAACAAAATAACAGGAAAATATGCATAGCGTCCATCCCACCCCGAAATTCTCAATCATCACGGTAACATACAACGCTGAGAAGGTATTGGAGGACACCATTCTAAGTGTCATCTCACAAACCTATCATCACGTCGAATATATTATCGTAGACGGGGGATCTGAAGATAAGACCTTATCCATCATCGAACGGTACCGTTCGCGGATACACACTGTCGTCAGCGAGCCGGACAAAGGATTATATGACGCCATGAATAAAGGAATCTCTCTTGCCACCGGTGATTACCTTTGCTTTCTGAACGCAGGCGACTGCTTCCACGAAGATAATACATTACAGCAAATGGTACATACCATCATCGGCAACGAACTTCCCGATGTGCTTTATGGAGAAACCGCCATCGTAGACAAGAACGGTCATTTCCTACGTATGCGCAGGCTATCCGCTCCGGAAACTTTAACGTGGAAAAGCTTTAAACAAGGGATGTTGGTCTGCCATCAGGCATTCTTCCCCCGCCACACGTTGGTAGAGCCGTATGATTTGCAGTACCGCTTCTCCGCTGACTTCGACTGGTGCATCCGCATCATGAAGAAAGCGCATACCCTTCACAACACTCACCTGACAATCATTGACTATTTGGACGAGGGCATGACCACCCGGAACCGGAAAGCATCCCTCAAAGAGAGATTCCGCATTATGGCAGAGCATTATGGATGGATCAGTACCACGATACATCATGTATGGTTCGTGATCCGTGCAGTTACTCACCAATAGGCGAAGGCATATAAAGCATTACCTGGTCTAATATCACTCCTTCGTCCAATGCCTTGATTACCAATTTGTGGAACTTCTTTCCAGATATCGGAAGTCGAACTGTTCGAATGGCTTGATTGCGCAGCACGTTCTCTTTCCATTCTTCACTCCGTCCTTTCGTTTCATAAGAGATCACTTCAGGCTCTGCATCGTCTAACGATATTGAGAAACGTAGTTGATCTCCTCCCACAGGATGATTAGGCAATAAGCGGATGTCAACCTCTACCGAGTCTGTTTTCCTGTTGTCAAAAGAGAACATCAGTGCATCTCCCTTGTCAATGCCTGTCGCTTTGCTTTCATATCCCAGACCCTCACAAATAGCAGAAGTTCCTTTCCGTGCATTCAATGTATTCTTACCATTCGGGATATTTTTCCCATCCAATCCGTTCCATTTATAGATAGCTACACGCTCTTTCATCATCGGAGAAGTAGCCGTTTTTCTTTCCACGCGATTGAATACGTGGAGTTTTCGGGGTTGGAAATCCATCATGCGGTTCCACTTTCCATCTTCCAGTGAGTTATACTGTTTTGTCAATACTACAATGCTGTCATAGGCAAGATCACTTTTCTCCCAGTCCGCTTTTCCGTGGCGGGCTAATTGGGCATATAGCAATTTCCGGTTCATCTGTGTAGCAGCTTGCACCGGGTATTTCACCAATTCAAAATAGGCACTTTGTCTGCCGGATGGGATTTTCGAAGCTGCCCGTTCCACTGCCTCCGACAATTTATCATAAGCCTGCAAACGTCCGTTGATTTCTTTTTCACTCCATGGAAGATCTTTGACAACACGATAAACAGGATCTTTCTCCTCTTCCCTCGTATTTCCCATAAATTCAGGTTTACGAATATGGGCCAGACGATAGTGTTCCTGCATCACAGGTAATACCGCCTTTGCGCACAAAGCTCCCAATTCCCGTTCCAGCCAGTGTTTCAGATGAGAGGTCACTCCTTCCGAGGCCACAGCTTCTATATTCCAGGCCATATCCATAAACAACTCTATCTGATACTCGGCAGGCTTGATATCTCCGACATTCAGTATCCACATCTTCTGTATGTCTCGATCGTAAGCCAACTTCATTTGTTGGAAAATCAGATACGGGCTCATCGTACTCAACCAGAGATGGTCGTGCGGACGTCCCCAATAAGAAACATGATAATAGACTCCATTCCCTCCTTTACGTGCGCATTCTTTGGCCGTAGGAAAATGGCGGATATAGCCATAGTTATCGTCACACCACATCAATGTTACATCATCGGGCACCTGTAATCCGGCATGATAAATGTCGAGTACCTCTTTATAAGGGATAAAAACCTGCGGGACTTTAGTTACATCCTTATCAACATATTTTTCAATCAACCCGCGTTGATCTGCAAACACACGATCTATTACGGCCTTCTGTTCTTCCACCGTCTTCGCTCCCTGCATCTTGCCATCGTGTACACCACGCATACCCAACGTATAGAGTATTTCCTGATCTGCCACCTCTTTTACACGGTCTTCCCAGAATTTGTAAACAGCCGGAGCATTATTCACATAATCATAAGCCCCTTCCCCTCTTCGTTTCCACTCGCCGGCAGCGCTGCAAGCCATCGGTTCGCAATGGGAAGCACCGATGAAGATTCCATATTTCTTGGCAGCTTCCCGATTGCCTTTGGTCAGGAAGAAAGGAAGTGTACATTCGTGCATTGCAGGCCAATAGGTGTTGGCACGCAGACGAAGTAAGAGTTCAAAAATACGCTCGTTGGTACGCGGGCCTATCTCACCTTTCACTTTTGAAGGTTCATAGGTCCGACTGCTCCATGGCATCAAGCCCCAGTCTTCATCATTAATAAATATACCCCGATATTCCACCGAAGGAGCCTGAAGACTTTGGAATTTAGAAGATAGCTTAAAAAGTTTCTTCTTTTCCGGAGTTACGTCCGCCCACCATTCCCAGGGAGAGACACCTAACAAACGGGATATTTCGAGTATTCCATAAGCCGTACCATGTTTGTCACTGCCGACTACGATCAATTTACCCTCCGGAGAAACAGATAATAGAAAAGCCTGCTTCTTGCCTTTTAGCGCAGAAACATCTATGCCGGTCCGGCTGATAAGCTCACTCTGCCCCACCGTTCCTATCACAATTTCACCTGTTTTCTCATTCGCTTGGGTAGTCGACGACAATACTGTCTGAATATCACGCCCCAGCATTTCCAATGCGGTTCGTACAACCAGTTCTTCAGAAGGGCTACAAGCGATGACAACTGTTTGACCGGAAGTCAAAACAAAATCCTTACTACAAATCGGTAAAGCAACTATCAAAAAGATGAAAAAAGGAAACAGAAGTTTATGTCTCATAGGTTCTATTATTTATAGAAGACAAAATTACAGGTTTGCAGAAAATGTACTATAGAATAGTGTACAATTTCATAGAATTCTATCCGGCCTATTCTCAAACTCCCAATAACTGTTTCAATTCAGCCACTCCTTCAGAAGCCCCCTTCTGAATCACATGTATCGAACGGGAAGTATGCGTATCTACCGGTTTCGGATCAATCAGATACACCTCTGCTCCTCCCGGTACATAATGAAGCAACCCCGCTGCAGGATATACATTAAGCGACGTACCGATAATAACGAAAATATCCGCCTTCTCCACATATTGGATGGCTGTCTCAATTTCCGGCACAGCTTCTCCAAACCATACGATAAAAGGTCGCAATTGAGTGCCGTCGTCGGCCTTGTCTCCCATCTTCACTTCATATTCTTCCGGTTTCAGCTCTTTTATGTAATGAGGATTATGAGGATCTCTACTGGAACACACTTTCGTCAGTTCGCCATGCAGATGAACGATACGGCTGCTCCCGGCACGTTCATGCAAGTTATCGATATTCTGTGTCACCACCGTTACATGAAAGTTTTTCTCCAGTTCCGCCAACAATTCATGTCCACGGTTCGGCTTTACCTCCAACAACTGTTTCCGGCGCTCATTATAGAAATTAATCACTAAAGCCGGGTCACGCTGATAACCTTCAGGAGTAGCCACCTGCTCCACAGGATATTTATCCCACAAACCGCCTGCATCGCGAAATGTACTAATCCCACTCTCGGCACTCATACCCGCACCCGTCAAAACTACCAGATTCTTCATTACTATTCCTCCTTCTTTTTTAATAGCCACACAAATGTAATCAGAATCATCGAATAAAAGAACTAATTCTTTTGTAAAAAAACGGCTAACTTTCACAGATATAAGAATTTTTAAATACCAAATGCTAAATCATTCAAATAAAACACGTACTTTTGCGATTCATAAATTTGCAATTGATTGAAGGCTAAAACTATGAAATACGCTTCAATCGCCAACAAAAAACATTATATGGATAAATTCAGTTACTCTATTGGTCTCGGAATCGGCCAAAACTTATCAAGTATGGGAATCGCCAACCTTTCGGTAGACGACTTCGCACAAGCTATCAAAGATGTATTGGAAGGCAACCAGACGGCTATCAGCCATCAGGAAGCCCGCGAAATAGTAAACAAGTATTTCGAAGAACTGGAAGCTAAAATGGGCGCCGCCGCTATCGAACAGGGGAAAGCATTCCTTGAGGAAAACAAAAAAAGAGCAGGTGTAGTAACTCTGCCCAGCGGATTGCAATACGAAATAATAAAAGAAGGTACAGGCAAAAAGCCTCAGGCTACCGATCAGGTAAAATGCCATTACGAAGGTACTTTGATTGACGGAACACTGTTCGACAGTTCTGTTCAGCGTGGTGAGCCCACAGTATTCGGCGTGAGCCAGGTAATCCCGGGATGGGTTGAAGCACTTCAACTGATGCCGGAAGGTTCTAAATGGAAACTGTATATTCCGTCTGAACTGGGTTATGGCGCAAGAGGTGCCGGAGAAATGATTCCTCCCCACAGCACACTCGTATTTGAAGTAGAATTACTCGAAGTATTATAAATAAAAAAATTCAAAGCAAAATGAAAAAAGTTAGTATTTTTATGGCAATCGCCGCTGCTGCAAGCCTTGCTTCTTGCACAGCTCAGTCTCCTAAAGCAAATCTGTCAACAGAACTCGACTCCCTGTCTTATTCTATCGGTATGGCTCAGACTCAAGGTCTGAAAGGCTATCTGACTGGTCGTCTGGATGTTGATACTGCTTACATGGCAGATTTCATCAAAGGTTTGAACGAAGGTGCAAACAAAACCAGCAAGAAAGATATCGCTTACATGGCAGGTTTGCAAATCGGTCAACAGATCAGCAACCAAATGATGAAAGGTATCAACCAGGAGTTATTTGCCGGCGACTCTACTAAAACAATCAGCAAAGCTAACTTCATGGCAGGTTTCATCGCAGGTACTTTGGAAAAAGGCGGCATGATGACTATGGAAGAAGCTCAGACTTATACCCGTACAGCTATGGAAACCATCAAAGCAAAAGCTTTGGCTGAAAAATACGCTGACTACAAAGCTGAAAACGAAAAGTTCCTTGCCGACAATAAGACTAAAGAAGGTGTGAAAACAACTCCGAGCGGTCTGCAATACAAAGTGATCACTGAAGGTAAAGGTGAAATCCCTGCTGACACTTGCAAAGTGAAAGTTAACTACAAAGGTACTTTAATTGACGGAACAGAATTTGACAGCTCTTACAAACGTAAAGAACCGGCTACTTTCCGTGCTAACCAAGTAATCAAAGGTTGGACAGAAGCATTGACTATGATGCCTGTCGGTTCTAAATGGGAACTTTACATCCCTCAGGAACTGGCATACGGTGCTAGAGAATCAGGCGGCCAAATCAAACCGTTCTCTACTTTGATTTTCGAAGTTGAGCTGGTGGGCATTGAAAAAGATAAGAAATAAGAAAGTTTCTTTCTAAATAGAAAAAGGAAAGAGGTGCAAAGCGTTTGCATCTCTTTTTTTTGCTTTTGCCTATTTTTTCTCTCAAAAAAGAAGAATAATTAAAATAAATCTCTATATTTGCTTACTATTTGATAACAACTGGAAATTATAATTTATTATTATGGAAAGAATAGACAATCTCGACAGGCAGATACTAGAAATTATTTCCCAGAATGCCCGTATCCCTTTCAAAGACGTAGCAGCCGAATGTGGAGTGTCACGTGCAGCCATCCATCAGCGTGTGCAAAGACTGATTGACTTAGGTGTCATTGTAGGCTCGGGCTACCACGTTAATCCCAAATCTTTGGGCTACAGAACATGTACATACGTCGGTATCAAATTAGAAAAAGGCTCTATGTACAAAGCTGTTGTGGCAGAACTTCAGAAGATTCCCGAAATTGTGGAATGTCATTTCACTACAGGACCATACACTATGCTGACCAAATTGTACGCATGTGACAACGAGCATCTGATGGATTTGCTGAATAACAAAATGCAAGAGATACCAGGTGTAGTAGCCACCGAGACATTGATTTCTCTAGAACAGAGCATCAAGAAAGAAATCCCCATTCGCATAGAAAAATAACAAGCGATGGAGTTTCTGAATGAATATCACCTTGCAGGGCTATTTATCGGAATTTGTACCTTTTTGATTATCGGCCTTTTTCACCCCGTTGTGGTAAAGGCCGAATATTATTGGGGCACTAAATGTTGGTGGATATTCCTGATACTCGGTATAGGCGGTGTCATAGCGTCATTGAGCATTGACAATGTAATTCTGTCCTCCCTGCTAGGCGTATTCGCTTTCTCTTCCTTCTGGACCATTAAAGAGGTCTTTGAACAGGAAGAACGGGTACGGAAAGGCTGGTTTCCCAAGAATCCGAAACGCAAATACAAGTTTTGAAGGCAAAGAATAGCAGATTTTTATCAAAAGAATTTGCATAATTCGACAGAAAGCACTACTTTTGTGACCGCATCCAGTAAATGGATACACCGGACTTGTAGCTCAGTTGGTTAGAGCAACAGACTCATAATCTGGAGGTCCCTGGTTCAAGCCCAGGCTGGTCCACTCTTAAAATCAAGCACTTACGAGAAATCGCAAGTGCTTTTTTCTTTGTCTGCGTAAACAATGCGTAAACAAACTGTTTGAGTTGGACGTGTTTACTTATAGAATTTCAGTGATGCTTCATGCAATCCTGTAGTATCTTTACCCAAAGTTTTTGTTCGCGTGGCGACACATTACAGTCAAATAAACTCAAATATATTCCATTGATATATTGATTTACAGAATAATGTTGTAACTTTGCAAATGCAATGCATTTATGGCAAGCCATGACCAAAAGGTGCTCTTTCCTAAAAAGGGGAAAGTGAGTTTGCCTAACTTTCGTGGGAGGGTCATCCCATTCCGATGAATCGATGCGTAGAGGGGGTATTAGTCGGAGAATACTCCATACCAAACAATATGCGAGAGTTGCTTCAGGGGTTGAGACCGATCAGCAGAAGCCCGGTTACCAGTCAGCGACAGAAGACAACGAGATTGCACCGCTGCATATAACGACAATGTTTTTATCCGTTTAAGGATAGAGACTCTGTGGTTATATGCAGCGTTTTGTATATGTATGCCTCACGTTGCAAAGCGTCTGTATTCAGAGGTTATGTTGAACATAAACAATGAATGCAATGGAAAAATTAACGAAATCATTGTCCCTTTTCAAAGAACGCAACTGTTCTGTCTCTATCGTATTGGACTCACGTACCCGCAGAAAAAATGCGTGTGAGTTTCCATTATCTCTTCGTTTCACGATTGACCGCAAGTTCTTCTACCTTACAGTTGGAAGTTCTTTTACTGAGAAAAAGTTTTCGGACATCTGCAATGCGACTAAATGCAAAAGCGAGAACTACAAGCTTCAAAAAGAGTGGAAAGATACCATTGCCCCCAAGTACAAAGAAATCTTGATGAACCTGAACAAAGGTGGTATTCTAACGTATGAGATGGTACGCCAATGTATCATGGGTGAGGATGTGGTATTATCTGATAAGGACACAACCAAATCACAATCGTTTATCAGTATATGGGAACAAGTCATCTATGATTTCAAAACAGATGATGATGGAGCGCGTTTTACCACGGCTGAAAGTTATGAGTGTGCGCTCAAATCATTCAAGAAGATACTCGGCACGAATACAATTAAGGGATTCTGTATCAGTGCAGCGGAAATCCAGAAATGGAAAGAGGGAATGCACAATGGAGTAAAAGATGAGAACGGGGTAATCGTTGGAAAAATCAGCGACACCACAGCAGGAATCTATCTGCGTTGTTGTCGTGCCGTATGGAATCGGTGCGTACATGAGGGCTTCCTTAAAGATGTTCCTTATCCTTTCTCTAATAAAAAGGAGAAGGGGCTTGTAAGTATTCCCAAGAGTGCAAAGCGCAAACAAAGTTTCCTGAATGTTAATCAGATGACGGAACTCTATAACCTTTTTGTTTCCAAGAAATATCCCGAACATTGGTCGGAAGAATATACGCAACGTGCACATTATTCATTAGGGCTTTTCCTTATTCAATACCTATGTAATGGCTTCAATATGGCTGATGCTGGCCGCTTGACCTATAATAGTTATTATTATCAGACAGAGGGCAAGGCTTTCCGCTTCAACCGAAAGAAAACCTCCCGTAGGAGTGCTGACGGCTCTGAGGTAATAGTCCCTATCATCCCTCCCTTACAATATGTGTTGGACGAGATAGCAGCACCACCCGCTCGTGACGGTTTTGTGTTTCCCGATATATTAAAAGGTGCGGAAACGGAAGAACTACGCCGCAAATATACCGTACAGGAGAACTCAAATGTGAAAGATCGTGTCATCAAGATTTGTCACGAAGCACTGCATTGGGACGAATCCATCTGTCCGTCAGGTACATGGTGTCGTCACTCATTTGCCACTAACCTGCATAATGCCGGAGTAGATATGGATTATATCTCTGAAAGCATGGGCCACTCAACTTCTGACCATGCTATTACCCAAATATACATTGAGCATTATCCTCTTGAAATTCAGATGGAGAATAACTCGAAGCTGCTGAACTTGGGAGGAACTTCAGAAAGGGATGCCTTGTTGGCTAAGCTGGCAAATATGTCCACAGAAGAATTGGCTAAACTATTCGCATAACCTTTTATAGAGTTTAGAGTATGTTTGATTTCATAGAACGGATAAAAGATTTCAATTTGAGGAAGGAGCATACGGATATGCTTATTCGCGCATGGAAGACTGAGAACAAAAAAGTTTATTCGGATTTTGTAAGACGGATAGAAGCAGTCAAAAAAGGTGATATGAGCATTATTACCGAAATGATGGATGTCGCTAAGAACTGTGTTCCAGAAGAAGTACGGGTATTCCATAACTGGTTAGGAGATGTCTTGAATGGGAAAGTGAAGATGGCAGATATTACCCAAAGCATTCAGGGGTTATCCATTGAGCATATCCACATGATAGCAAAATGTCTTGTCTATAAAGAACAGTGGATGGCCATAGATATGAAGACCGGAGAGGTAAAAGTGACCTCCAAGAAAGTAAACGGCTACCTGATGGTTCGTTCGGGAACACCGATAGAGATATGGAATCGTATGCCTGTAGATAAAAGAGTCTATATCGTCAGCCAGACTGAGGCATTGATGAAGAACAGCAAAGGATGCTGGATGTTCAGCAACCTTGAAAGAAAGATGATATATCAGGCCATAACTTTCTTTGCAAGACTTATATTCCTTACATATGCATCGGCAACAGGACATTTCCTCGCTAACCTCTACGACCTTGTCATTGAGCGTAAAGACAATATTCCTTATTGCATGTATTATTATGTTGTCTTTGACCACGGACTGACAAAGATGGCGATGCTGCTAAATCAGTTTCTACTATCAGAGAACATTGATCAGGGAAGTATGCTAATGGTGAAAGATTGTATCAATGCCCTAGTTCTGCACAGTCTTGATATGGGAACTGAAACAAAAGCATCATGGGAAAAGACTGCTGATGAATGTAGAGCTGACATCTGGAAAGAGGTTGCGTTTCTTCTTCGTAGTATGAAAGGCAGACGAGGAAATAAGAAACAGGTAATGACCATTGATGACTTGATTGTCGGGAACAAAGCCGAGGTAAAACAGTGCATTATGGAATTTCTGGAAACAAACACTGAAGACATCTGCCTTGCCTATCTGCTCGTTGTTCTTGTTAAAACCGAACATATTAAATCCTCAGTGAAGTATATGACTTTTCACCGCGCCATCGAACAACTTACCCAACGACACTACGGATATGATGTTCCCCAAAAGCGATATGGAGAGATGAAGGAGTTTAATTTCAAGTGTTCTATGCAGAGTGCCAGTTATAAGAAAGCCAAGAAAATCATAGATAGGTGGACAATCTGTTTTGAGGAGTGTAAATAACACATTCCTCTTATTTTTCTATCCAAATCTTTATTCTTCCTTCTTTTTCAGTTAATACATATAGAATATTGGTCGGTAAGTTTAAGGTATAAATAAACCGACCAATACACAGAGTTTCATCCTCTACCTTTGCTTGTGAAATCGGTTTCACAGAGTTGAACCGAGACTTAAAATGTTTAATTACCAAACAAGTAAAGGTATGGAAGAAAAATTCAATTTTACCCAATTACTTCAAAAGCCCATCGCTATGATGACGGGCGAAGAACTTTGTTTTCTTATCGGCAAGAGTGTGGAGACCACAGAAAAATCCACATCGCAGACAACCTCCAGAGGCAACTACTATGGCATTGAGGGCATTGCCCGTGTGTTCGGTTGCAGTGTACCTACAGCCAACCGCATTAAGAAGAGTGGTGTCATAGACAAAGCCATCACACAGATAGGGCGTAAGATAGTGGTAGATGCAGACCTCGCACTGTCTTTGGCGAAGGAAGCAGGTGGCATTCACATCAAAGAGTAATTATATGGAAGAGAATTGGACGCAAAAATTGGTAACAGACAGTTATGGAAATCCAGCCCGTTCCATCAGTAACCTTAGACTCATTTTCACCTTGGATGAAAACCTCAGTCAGATAAGGTACGATACTTTTTGTCAAGATGATGTGTGTTTCAATCCATTGTTCCGTAATGTCAATGGCAATAAGATTGATGAAGAATCGGTGGGAAAGATACAGGACTATCTGGAAAAGACGTATAGGATGCGTTTGACACAGAACAAAGTATTCGAAATCCTGAAGACAACTTCTTTGGAACGTTGTTTCAATCCTGTGCAGGAATTCATAACTCAAGAGACATGGGACGGACAGCCCCGTATAGCCACGGCTATCATTGATTATCTGGGGACGGAGGACACGCCTCTCGTCAGGGAACAGACTAAACTCTGGTTTGTGGCAGCGGTTGCGCGTGTGTTTAGTCCCGGTTGTAAGTTTGATAATGTACTGACTTTGCCGGGGCCACAAGGTATCGGAAAAAGTACATTTTTCAAGACTATCAGCGGAAAGTGGTTCAACGATTCGTTCTCTTTCGCCAGTGGCGATAAGGAGAAAGTAGAAACTATTACCAATGGTTGGGTTATTGAAATCAGTGAATTAAATGGTTTGAAACGGGCGAATGATGCAGAAGCGGCCAAGGCTTTTCTAAGCCGTTGCAGCGACTATATGCGCCCTGCATACGGGCATAAAGTGGTGGAGTTTATGCGGCACAATGTCTTTGCGGCAACTACCAATGAAACAAACTTCCTGCAAGGGGACAATGGGAACCGCCGCTGGTGGATAATCCCCGTAAAAGGCAACGGTCATGTGTCAGATTGGTTGAATCATTTGCAAAATGCCGTTCCTCAGCTTTGGGCAGAGGCATACACCTATTATAGACAAGGAATGAAACTCTACTTGTCCCCAGACATGGAAATCGAGGCCAACGAAATACAAATGCAGCATTCCAATATCCTTGTTGACCCAATCATGGAGGATATTGAAATGTATCTGGAGCGTGAAGTTCCCGTGCAGTATGCAAGTTGGATGATTCCGACACGACTGGCTTATCAGAAAGGAGCATACTCAGAACCCAATTCCACAATGACCTCACTCAACATGGTTTGTGCCCGACAGATTATAGAGGAGTTGCCCAATGACTTGGTAAGACGCAATACGTCCAAATACACCTCACAATATATCAACCGCTTGATGTCCATGATTCCTAATTGGAAACGGAGCGAACAGGAGAAGGTCAAGGGTTTGCATCCTGCTTATTGTGACAAGACGGGGAGGTCAAAGCATCCTTGGATGAGGGTGGGTGCACCGAGCGAAGAAGTCTGCGCCACATTACCAAGTGAACCGGAATTACCATTCTAATTTTCAAAATAAGGGAAAAGAAAAACATAATGTCCCTTTGTCCCTATTTCCTTTGAAAAAAGAATAGAAACATAAAGCAGTGAAAAGAAAAAGTTACAAAATATGCTTGGGACATGGGACAAAAAGAGTTGAAAATATGAGAACTGAAGAACTTATAGATCGCATCAGCGAGCATGAGCCTTTATTGGCAAAAGCGGTCAGCCACATGGTTGCGTATGTTCAAGAGCGTTACCCCCTCCACGTTTCCGAGCAAGGAGCAGACTATGGCGGTAAACGAATACCTGCACAGTGTTCATGCAGACGGTGACGGCAGTATGTCAGAGGTTAATTGCGAGCATCGCAGGATTGCTTCACAGCGAATTACCATCGCTGCCATCCGTATGCTTGACACCGAACAACAGAACAGACTTCAGGATATACTTGACCATATCGCATACGACAAGGAGTATTATATACCGGAGAGAGGGCGAGGGATGCACTACTGACTTTTCTTTTGGCTGCACCAGTTTTAGATTATCCATAAACAGACGAATAATGAATAAAGATTTGAGCTATTGTATCGTGTTGTCGCAGGAACAACTTTCTTATCTGGCAGGAAGCAAATACGGCATTGACCGAATGAAGATTTTGAATCGGCTTATCGAAGCGAGCGTGTTGGAACAAACGGAGTATTCCAAGAAAGGCTTTGCCACGACATTGCAAGTCGGACAGGCTGCCTTGTCGGAAGTGGAATTGTCCTGCAAATTGGGCTACGACAAGAAAACCATCTCACGTGTGATTGACAAGATGAATCGGCTTGGTATTGTCGCATCCGTTCAAAGCAACCGCACGAGCATTCACACGTTGAAATGCGTATCGGCTTGGATGCTGGACGGCAAGCGCATCGACAACCCTTTCTATGTCCGGATGAAAGACCGCAAGGAAAGCAACGAAGAAACGGCTAATCGTTCATGCAACAACGACAGTATTCTTCCAATGAACCAACGGCATATTTTGGAGAGCCAAACAGAAGCAAATTGCCCTACCCAAACGCAAACAGACAACACGGCAGTATCGAATGAAAGTTACTTCCCTAATTTATCGGCTTCGCCAATAACAAATGAGAGACCTGTTATAGCTGATGATGGCGAACTCTTGATCGCTTCCTCTCCTGTCAGCAAACAACCGTTGCCATTCTTGACTGGAGATAAAGACGAAGCAGAGGACAGATGCGGTTATGATGAATTGAATACCGAAACAGATAGGCATGAGTTTCCAAGTTCGCCCACAACCACATCATGCGATGAGATTGCAGACAATGGAAGCGACAGTGATGCTGTACAGATAGATTCCGCTTCGGTATATCCAACCACGGTATTGGCTTCTCCACAGCCTTTGGCAGAGGAATAACCCACTAATGCCTAATAGGATGACTGGCAATTATAAATCTTTCAGATACAGCGGAATGTACTGTTATTTGGTGTGTAGTGTTACAAGAAGTGCCTATGTCGTACAGTCTCGCTTCGCTTGCCAGTACCACATAAGCGTATTCCGGCAGTCGCAAGCTCCCACCGTGCTGTACCTTTTTAGATAAGATGTTTTACTCATTATAATATGGAAGAGTATGAAGAACAACAATAAAGTCAAACAGATTGACGAAAATAAGGACGAGGAAAAGGATAAGAAAGATACAAGACGAACTCTGCGCCTTGAAGCCAGAGTTACGGAAGACGAATACACCAAGGCTTTGGAACTCGCCCAATCCTGCGGTTTGACCATGAGTGACTATGTACGCAGGACGGCTTTAGGGCATCGTCCTCACTTACGACTGACGGAGCGTGAAGTGGAAGCTCTGTGCAGTCTTTCGGATGCGAGGGGCGACCTTATTCGTGTCGTGGCTGCCGTGAAATCCATCCAAACGGACAAGCGAGCCATCTATTTTAGCGACACCCGATTTGTAGAGCAATGGATGAAAGCTGCCACAAAGCTCATCAACCGTTGGAATCAAATTGAAGCCTACCTTAACGAATAAATTTCCCCACCTGTTATGATTGCAAAAGCAGCTACCATTTCGCATGGCTCAAATGCCATCAGATACTCCGTCAATAAAGACAGGGCGGATATAGTCAAGACCAATCTTCTGCCCGATGACATATCGCCCGAAGCGATGTTCAAGCGGATGATGCTTGTGCAGAAGATGTTTGCCAACGAGAGGAAGAGAGGCAGACCGCTTACCGACAATGTGATAAGGATTGAAATTTCCCCAACCGCAGAAGAGAGCAAGGGCTGGACGATGGATGACTGGGTACGTTTGGCAGATGAGTTCATCCAAGCGTTTGATTCCATAGACCTGTCTAAAAAGACAAAACGCGCTTCTTCCAAACAGACCAACCTCAAAGGTTCGCAATACATTGTCGCCTTACATCGGGATGCAAAGAGTGGCATTCTCCACCTTCACATTGATGCCAACCGTGTGGATATGGAAGGTAAAATCAATGACGGACACCTGCCCGGCATGAGGGCTGTAATGGCTGCGAATATCATCAACGAGCGTTACGGCTGGGTGCAGTCCGAAGAAATAGGCATACGACACAGGCAGGAGGTTTCAGACTGTTGCATGGAGATACTCCGCAAGATGGATAAGTTCAGTTGGGAACGCTACGAAGCGGAACTGGTAAAGTATGGTTATGGGGTACACATACAGAAAAATGAGGACGGAACGGTTTATGGCTATTCCGTCAAGCGAGGGAACTCCAGTTATAGGTCATCCAAGTTGGGGGTCGGTCGCAACCTTGTCCCCTCAAAGATTATGAAGACATGGCAGAAATTACATCCGCAGGAGGGTAAAGTCAACCAACCGCAAGCGGAAGACAAGCAAACAAGGACAGCCACACCGACTGCCATTTCCAAGCCACAGACTATGCCGCAACCTGTAATGAAGCACTATTCCATCTGCACGGATGACAACAGGACATTTGCCGTTTCCCTATCGGAAGCCGCAGACAACATCATCCGTCAGGAGTGTTCTTTGGAGGAAGCGCACCCATTGGCTAAGTTAGAAGAGATACAGCACACGGCTCTTCTGTTGTTTGCCGGATATTTGGATGCAGCTACAAGCATGGCAACTTCAAGCGGTGGCGGTGGTTCTGATACAGGTGGCTGGGGACGGGACAAAGACGAAGATGAACTTGAATGGGCACGTCGTTGTGCGAGAATGGCAAACCAAATGTGCAAGCGCAGGAAAGGGCTTCACAGATAATCTTTCAACCCAATATCAAAAGACATGAGCATAGGAAAACCAAAGAATGACCCCATCGACCTGAACGGTCTGATGAACGAGATAGAGAACGACCATCGGATAACTGTAGAATCAGATGCCGTTGATAAGCACATTGAGGAATTGAGAGCAGCCCAAAAGGATTTGCAACAAGCGACCGAAGCATTGGAAAAGGCTACAATTACTTTGAATGAAGCCATTGCAGCCCTTAAATCCGCTACAGACAATTCTGCTAATATCGTGACAGGCATCAACAACGCCATTGTCAATGCGCAAGAAAAGACAGAGTACAAGGTAAGTATTGCGCAGGAAGATATGGAACTGTTGATGAAAAACTCACAAGCTGTTTTAGCCACGGATGAAATAGTGATGAAACGCCATTTTGAGAAGCAAGTTCAGGCAATGGAAGCCCACGAGCGCAGAATTTCATCTATTCTCAGCCGAAACCAAGGCTTTTGGGTTTCCGATTTCTGGGCGAAAGTATTTTGCTGGGTTATACTGGCATGCTCCCTGCTTACGCTTATAGCTTATCACTTGAAAACAAGTCTGTAAAAGTCATTATGCCATTTTATCAACAAAATCATGTTATGTAGCTGCTTTTTTGCGATATTTTTGATTAGGGTCATTGGGCTTTTCAGGAATGGTACGTTCAAGAACCCCGAGTTCTATCAAGGCAGTAATATACTTCTGCCTATTTTTAGATTGATTGGAAATTTTCAACCTATCCATAATCTCTTGCGCAGTCCTCGGTACTGAACAAAAGTTTCTAATATCCTCTTCTTTCTTTGTCAGTTTACGAGTAACCAAGTTCACGCGAGGTTGGTTACTTTTTCCTTCAGTTTGATTACTTTTATACTCATGTTCAGCTATAACTTGGTTACTTTTTGCTTGAGCTTGGTTACTTCCATTGGTAACTAAGTTACTTTCTGCTTGAGCTTGGTTACTTTTACGAGGTATGGTAATAACAAACTCGTTGGCTGCGTGAATGATTTCTTTGTCTTCTATACCATTGAAGAAAACAGCATTTGGATCGTATTCAAGCGCACGACGTACACCGCTTCCTGCTCCGGTATAGGGTAATAGGTAGTTGGCATTCGTGAACAAAAACATATTGCGAGGCATTGATGTACCGTTCTTGATATCTTCAATAGTCAATCCGTTTGGTAATGTTCCCGGACTGTGAATTTCCACACGATTGTCAAATATGAAAATACGAATCGGAGACTTAATATTCAGCGACCGATGTACAAGTGCGTTGACGACATACTCGGTAAGACTTTCGTAAGATATCTCTAGCTCACCAATAGAATTGAATTCCTTTTCGACCTGCACCTTGCGCAGATTGCGGGTAAAGAAATTCATAATGGTACGGAACTGATGAAGAAGATTGCCTTCTATTTCCATATCGTGCATTTTATCACGGAATTGTGTTCCACCAATAGAATTACCGATATAGCTGATACACTTTGCCGTCATAACAGGTAGCCAACGCTGTGTATATTTGCCGAATAGCAGCATTGCCGCTACGGTTATTTTACCATCTGGACGTATGAAGCGGAGATTTCTGAGCAATTTCTCGATAGTTGCTCCTTTAATAATAGTCCCAGCCATTGCGTCAAGCGAATACTCTTTCATATTCAGCTCGTCAATATTCTTTCCTTTGAATACCAATGCGAAACGGCTCATCAGATAAAGTTTGATGGTATCTACATCAAGGTCATCAATAGTAGCATTACTTACAGCAGCTTCGTCTGGGGCAAAGCTACCGCATTCACTCATCATCTCTGCAAGTTCCGAATTATCAAATACCTTACGTTTGTCAGCACCATTCTTCACCCATATAATTCCCTTGTTGTCATGATAGGGCTTGTTTTTACCTTCAGGAATTGTGACAACAACAACTGCACCTCCGGAAGTAGACACATTTTCCACGTCAATCAACACATTAGGAATCACGTTTTCAGATGCGATACTTGTCAATAAATTAGTAGTTTCCTGCAATTCCTTATATGAAAGAGCATTAATTACTCCAGACTTGTCGTTGATTCCGATGACAAGCCTTCCGCCACGAGAGTTACTGAACGCAACCATTTCACAGCCAATATCGTAGCGGTCATTGGCCCGTTCTTTGAATTGCACCTGCCCAGCCTCAGCCAAGTCGCGCATTTGAAGTAATTCTTGTTCTGTCATATCATATATATTCTTCTTATTTATCTGCTATCATGTATTAAATTGATTTTTTACAGCCTAACATCATAAAAATGAGGTAAAAATCGATATATTCGCTTATATTTTTCTATTTCTGTAGAAGTCAAGATCTTTTCATCTATCAGTTCTTTTTCCTTTTCTGCAATATCTAAAATTTGATTTAGGTATGACGCTTCTCTATATGTAAGATTTGGTATGTTGATTTCATATGGTTGTATGGTAGAGATGAATTCAAAACCATCGATATTGAGATCTCCTTTGTCGCAGTCATTACTAAGTACAACGCCACCGTATGTAAACATTTTTGCACCACGGTGCTCTGCATATTTAATATTATACAAAGGATAAAAAGTTAGATTATCACCGATCAAAATTCTTTCTTTAATAATGCGATGGCAGAGACCTTCAATCATCCTTTTTATAGTATTACAGGTATTTATATCTGCGCAACAATTATCAACAATATTGTATGGAACCAAGGAACCATAAAGTTCTTTGAATTCATCATTAGTATATGGCGTATTCCCATTTTTAAGTTCTCTGTTACAGGATATTATAAAAATACTACCATGTGGAACTTCTCTTAGAACAAGTTCTATATCTGTAAATACAGTCATAGAAAGTGTATTATCATAGTCAAGCCAAATTATACTTGGCTTTGATAAATCAATAGATGATAATTGTTCTGAGGATTGCCCATGAAGAATATTGATACATGAATAAGGCTTATTAAATTCTAATTTCGATTGTTCATATTTGGCTTCGATGCTATACATCTCTTTGATATGTAGTTCCTTGTGAAATAATTTAAAATCAGTGAATGATAACCCTCCGAAACCAATATACTGATACCTTAATTTTAATACTCCCATTATTCTTGCAATTGAAGCAAGAAGCATTCGTCGTTCAGCAAATTTGCAAGGACGAGTCTCATAATTCAGTACCGTCGCACTCTTCATCTGAAATTTCCTCCAGTTTTAGATAATAGTCGAATGTGATTTCCCCGAGTTCTTTGTAGCTTTTGGCTTCAGCGTGTTCTTTTGCTGTCTCCGCAGTTTGCTTAGCAACATCATATGCAATACGAACTGTACTTTTTTTTCGGGCTATTACATCAGTATCAAGCGGAGGAGCGACAAATATTTTCGCAGCATTGGAGAAATTAAGTGCTTTTAATTCTACCGCACCGATTTTAGAGGTGTTTTCCCAAAGCATGGTTCTATAATCATTTGCCTCATCTCCCATCTGAGGAATTTTTTTAAGGAACTCAAAGACTTTAATCATTCCGTTTTTCATCAAGGGAAGAATTGCTTTATATACTTCTGATGTTGCGTCTATACCTTTTTTTGTGGTGGTTAAAGGTAAGTTTAAAGTTTCTTCTGAATCTAAAAACAGAATACCTCTGAACATTACATAATTGATATGCCACTTTGGAATTGGCTGAACTCCCCAACCGGTTATACTAGAAGTATCGGCCTCTAAGACCAATCTATTATTACAATAGATATACCATCCTGACAGTTTAGGTTCACCAATTCCACCCAAACCCGCAATTAATTTATACTTAACCCTGTTTATTGTTCCTTCAGTATGATAAGGAATGGTATTATTAGATAATAATAGCTCAACACGCTTACCTGATAATGGTTTCCCATTTAAATGTATCGTAAGACCCTTTTGCAAGCTAAAGTTGAGTAGTTTTTGAATAATATCTGCCAGAGTTGTTAGAAAACCTTCATCTGCAAAGAGATTACCAACTTCTGGATTCAAGTTAGTAATACTAATTGAGGTGCCGTCTTCTGTACCTGTATTGGGAATTTCTATATACGTAAATGACCAATCATCAATTATGTCTGATGATCCATCTTCATTTTTTATGGCTCTTACTTTTTTACTCCAGTCATCAACATCAACTTCTACTCTAAATGAATCCTGCTTGAATTGGGATTCTACCGTAAAGGTTTTCCCTATTTTAAATAAGGATCTTTTCATTCCTATTCCAAAACGTCCCACAGTTCCATTTCCCTTAGGAGCGTCTTCTGGGCGACCAAATCGAAATGCATATCTTTTTGCAGTATCGATAGAAAAACCACCACAATTATCTTTAATCTCAAAATGATCCTTATTTACGATAAGATATATATTTAAACCCGAATAATCGTTTGGATTAATTCGATTTGCGCCATCAATAGAATTGTCTAACAAATCTATGATTGCATCTTCTATTGAGATGTCTCGAGTGATCATCTCTATGAAGAATTTTTTTGTGGGATTGCCTTCGATTATATTAGTAGCCATCTTTTTTCTATTTAATTAAGATAAAACATTGTCTAGTGCATTAATGTAAATGGGCAACTCTTCATATTCTATTCCGAAATGCTTATCTATCATGAAATCTACAATCATATCTCCGTCTATGAGAACGATAGGAACTGCACCTCGTTTAATGGAACTTTCCTCTGCTTCTTTAGAAAATGAAGAAGTTGTGAAGAATAAGCCTTGTTCGTATTCACCCTGAACAGCACCACGGAATGCGTCAATTTCCTTTCTACTAATCTTATTAGAGCCCCACCTTTTACATTGAAAGGCAACATTCATATAAGCTAAACCGATTTTGAGCCTACCATGACCATCAATGCCTCCATCACGGCTTTTTTGGGTTACGACCAGATTATGAAACCCATACTTCTCTAATAAATTTTTGCAAAACAATTCAAAATCATAGGGGTTCAATCCTTTTAATTGTCGAAGAATTTTTGCTTTAAATTCATGTGTGTATTTATGGTGAAGTTCCCTAAGTATAGCTAATGGAGTTATTTCTTTTTTGACATTTTCATATTTAGTCTGTATATTAGCAAGTCCAAAAGTACGACTTCTTTCATCATACAAAAAGTACTTCTTTGAAGATGCCGAAGGATAATCAATCCCAACTGCATGACCTCTAAGTTCGACTCTTAAAACCGATAGCGGATCTTGTGCATGAAACTCATACAATGAATTTTCAATTATTTTTGCATAAATTTCCGAGACTGATAAGGTATCGTCAGAATGTTTTAAAACCTCTATTGCGGCTTCAGTAATTGTCCTTCTCTTTTTCATCGTCAAAGATTATTTTTCTCTCCAATATTGAACAACTTTAAACAAATCGCCTTTTGGCAACTCTTTAATGTTGGATACACATTGCCCGTTGTCTAACTTTTCAAGATTTCGCATGGTGCGAGAACCATCTTTCTCACTCAGACCGAGGAATTTCTTTATTGCTTTTGTATTATTAAGGTCGTTTATCGGTAAAAGGAATGCGGTTTCACATTCTTGTGAAAAATCAAAATTACCTTGATTGTATTCCGATATGCCTTGAGAAAGCAGGACGATAGAAACTCCATATGAGCGAATCTTCCTAAGCAAGACTTCTAAAATCTCTAAAGACTTCTTTTCACGAAACAGATCGTGAGCCTCATCAATCATTAATACGTAACGCATACTTCGGTTGCCATCAACTACTTCTGTGCCACCCATGTTTGTGAATACATTGAAGATGTAGTTGATTATGAGAAAAATTGACGTGAATCGAACGGTACTATCCAGCTCACCTGATAGTGAAAAGTAATAATTGTTGTTTAGGAAGATGCTTGGGTCGTTTACTTTAGATGCAAAAAGTTCATACTCACTTAGGCGCTCCATAATCTCTGTAAGAGTATCACGGTTATCCCCGACCGATTCTATAACCAAGTCGTAAATCTCCTTTAATGAGGGATGTTTACCATCTTTATGTTGAACAAATGCTTCTTTAGTTGCATCTTTTAGTGTCTGTTGTTGCTTCTTGCCAATATTGGAGTATTTGGCGATAATGTCAACGAACTTATTTATACCGACCAGTTTGTTTTTTTCGTTAACATTGTCAATGAACGAAACGGGATTCAAAGGAAATGGTGTGTGAGGTGCATTTATACATTCGGTATGAGTTTCTATAAAAAAATCATTCATTTTAACCTTGTCATCTTCGCTCAATCCTTTAAAATCAAGGAACAGAAAATTGACTTGACCTTGTGTCTGCTTATATAGTTGACGAAGAAACTCTAGTGCGAATTGAGTCTTACCTGATCCAGACTTTCCTGCTACAGCAATATGTTGATTATTATAACGAGTGGAATCGTTGAAACAACAATATATATTCTCACCTGTCGAAATACTATAGCCTATCTTTATTCGAATTGGTCCTGAAAAAACGCTTTTTACAATGTGTTGATTTCGGTTCTCAACACAATCGAATTTTTCGGGAGAATCCTCAATCATATCAATTCCTTTTCTGAAATATTCAGTTAAGAAATCGAAGAAAGTATATTGCGGATTATGCTCAAACAGATAATTTATCTTTTCTAATCCATGGTCAATGTGCAGTTTTATGTACTTGGGAATGAGTTCGTCGTTTTTAGTTATTCCATATGCCTGACAAATTAAAGCAATGTAGAAATCTCTATATTGCCCATCAAACAGAATATGGTCTTTGTATTCCTTTCCTTGTGAATCATAAACTGAGAATTCTTGTTGGGTAAAACGTTTGCCTGTAGATAAAGAATAGCCTAATGCAATACGAGCTATCACATTTTCTTTTGTCCCCCCAGTAAGTTTTTTTGTTAATTGGGTTACAATGGCTTGATTTTCGCCTGATGTCTTGATATTAATTTGCATATTCGCTATTGTTATATTCTTCGAAAAGATTTTCTGGTTTCACTTCAACGAAATGTGAACCATTCTTTTCATTGTTTATCAAATAGGATTTACTTACAATCGGTTGAATATATTGATATTCTTCTTCCGTCAATTCTTTTTTTAGAAGAGGGAAAAGTATCACTTGTTTAGAGACATTCGGATAGAACTTCGTTAGCACATTCTTTGTATGTTGTGGGTCAAATTTCTGCATTGGGCTATCTATGAAAACAGGAAACTCAATTTCTGTTTCATCGACCAATGCACTTAATAGTGCAGATGCAAACATCTGGCGTTCGCCCATGGAAAGAATACTATTGTCAATTTTTTTATCATCATATCCAAATAGGCAAATGTCAACATCATCACCGTTACCGTTGATGTCAACAATTACTTTCTTAATTAGATTGGTCTTATGTAAATATGATTGAAGTTTTGCCTCCAGTTTCTTCGCAAGAGCCTTTTTCTTTTCTTCCTTAAAGCGAATAAGAAATTTTTGTATTGTGTGAATAAGGCGTGTAGCCTCGTTATCAACCGCACGATTCTGATCCGAAACATTTATTTTTTTTGAGAGAATTTCCTTTTGCTTTTTATGAGCAATCACTTGATCCTTAAGTGTCTCTATTTCGCTTTGTTTTTTTCCGATTTCTTCTCCGATAGAGTCTATTTGACGGTCGATATTTTCCTTTCGTGTCCTCAAATTTTGAACATAATCACTTTCTGCCTTTTTCTCTGCCTCGCGAATGTTTTTCTCAATCGTGTACAATTCGGCTTTAGCCTTCGTATATTTATTGATTAGATTTTCAAAAGAAGATTTACCCTCTTTGATTTTCATAATGATATGCATAAACTCTTCAATCTGTCCTTGGCTAAAGTCATGCAATGTACTGAAGTGTTCAAACTTACTTTCATCTGAAACATTGTAAAAATGCTTTTTGATGAGTTGTCTGATTTGAAGTTCGTAGAAATCCCGTGTTTTTATATCAATTGAAAAAGGCAGTTTTCTCTTAGCTTCTTCAATATCGCCGAGTATGACATCAGTTTTATCATTGACTCCTTCCAGTTGAAGTTTATTCTGTTTATACGCTTTTTCTGTTTCTAATTGAGAGGAAAGTTCAGCCATAAGACCTCCAGCCAAACCAAATGGAATGAGGCTGTATAAATCTTTAAGACTGTCATCTGCTTCCCTTAACACTGTGTCAAGTTCCGTTTTCCGATTATTCAATTTCGCCAATTCGTCTGCTGACATCATATCACCTTCACGAATCAATTTTGATTGAAGTTCAGCCGAATTATGGCGTTTGATTACTCTGTCATCTTCCAAATTGACGATTTCTTCGGTCAATCTATCAATTTCACTTTCTTTAAAATCAATATCTGCGATTAATGCATTAAATTCACGTTTCTCTTGTGGCTTAGCAGATGCTTTCCTATAGTCATCCTGAATTCTGATCAATTCATTTTTTAAATCCTCATACTTTTGTATCCCAAGAACTTGAGAATACGCAAGACTTAAATCCCTTCGTTGTTCTGGTGTATTGATTTGAGCAAACGAAACAATCTTTTCAGCATCAAAGAAAAAGAACTTTGCAATCTCAATGGGAAGTATATAATCCCGAATGAATATTTCCTCTTCTTTCGCCACTTCCTCTTTTGATCCTGTGAACAAATCATTCTTCCGACCATCAATCAAAATTTCTAACTCGTCATCATAATTCGTTGCACTATCATATGAACGAACAATTGTTATTTCAGTGCAAGGTGTATCTGGGATTTCTACATCCGTAAATGTTACAGATACAGAGAATCGAGTTTCACCTTCTTTCTGCGCTGCGAAATTGAGACTATTACCGATGTATTTGCTGTAACCTCCTTTTTCGTCAATTTCTTTACGGTATAGTTCATCGACTTTCCCCATGTTCTTACCATATAGACACCAAACTAACGACATGAGAAAAGTTGTTTTACCGAAACCATTATTACCACTGACGATAATCAGATTCCTATTTCCATCTGGAAAAAGTTCAATCTTATTCTTTCCTTTATAGATTCGGAAATTATTAAGTTCTATTTCGCGTATGGTCATGATTTCTTTTTATTTACAAATTCCTCTAAACGAGACTCTATTTCCGTTTTTAAGCCACGACGCCGTTGCATGAGTGACTTGCTTTTCTGGAGCATAAGAAGTTGCTCAATCAATTCACCTTCTTCAATGTTTTCTTGACAAATTTCTCGCATCAAGTCTGCTTCCAATTTATTTTTTATTTTGCCCTCTTCCATATCTAATGAGGAATTATAGATTTTGTTATATATTTCTGATACTTGATGTGCAAAGTTGAAATCTCGATACCAATTCACTTGAATTGCAATCAATTCTTGATCGGTAATGAGTTTTATTTCTGAATTATGCTGTTGCAACTCATGTTGAACACTCAGCAAATCTTCCAACATTTTCGCTCTATACGTAAAGGTATAGGAACCCATATCGTTCACGGCTCTTCTTCCATCACGTCGCAATGGGAATCGGTTCTCGATAATATTTCGTTCTTTGTCTAATCTCAACCTAAAATCATAAAGCGGTTGCATCCATTCTCGCCCATTTTTAATAAGTGAACGCATGGACTTATCATCCTTTACAACTGTACAAGTCCAACATCCGAAACGACTTTGACCGCAAGACCCATGACTTTTGTCTGTTACAACCGTTGGACATTCGTAATCGTCCGCACTCGCATCAACATAAATATTAAACAAAATTTTGTTATCAAATCCCCAAGGGGAGGGAATGGTGTTTATTATATACCAGACTTCCTCTAACAACAATTCTTTAATTGGCGCATAGACATATGTATTTGCTAATAGCGTATGATTGGTGAGCCGTTTGCCATGAATTTCATGTTTCTTGATGGAGCGAGCACGAGTTGCACTTTCCGCTTTTCTTGTTCCAATTAAAATTATAGCTTCGCCACACTCGTCAACTTGTTCTATTATAAAACGAGCTGTAGGCTTAATTTTCATTTTCTCAGTACACCATCTAAATGCCGTGTTAGGGACAGGATAGCCCTTTCCTATAACATTCACCCAAAATGAATCTTCCAATCGAGGTGTAGTTTTCCGGACAAAAATAGGTAAGTCTTCTTCTCTTGCTTTCTTTTCTATCTGTTCGAGAACTTGGTCAACATACGATGCAATTATAGGATTTTCAACCATTGTATCATTGCATACTACGTATATTGGCCTGCGGAGCTGGAATGGTCCCGGTAGCTCTTTCAATTTTTCGAGTGCTATCCATACAAGCATTAATAATACTGTCGAATCTTTTCCTCCACTGAATCCTATAATCCATGGTCGGATAGACTCGTCAGCATACGCATACTGATCAAGAATTTCATCTATTATATATTCAATACGTTTATTTCTCATTTTAGATTTTTTATCATAACTCAAACACTTGATTTATTGCTGAGAAGTTATGAATTTCTTATTCACTAAATCGTCCAATTCTACATCTAATAGATGTGATATTTTAACTAAGGTTTCAAGGTCTGGTTGTGAACTATTCGTACACCATTTTGAAACTGTGGATGGATTGACATTTAATTGTTCACATAGCCATTTATTTGTCCTCTTCTTTTCAGCTAAAACAACCTTCAGACGGTTTATATCTGTTTCCATATTGGCAAAAATTGTTATTTGTTTGCAAAAATAGTGATTTTCTTTCACTTGGCAAAAGAAACGGATTGGTTTATGGTAAAACCGACCTGAAATACTGATTTGAACATTACAACAGACGCAATATAGTCGCTATAGAGGTTTGACTATGCCCTCTGTTTACACGTTATTAATACGCTTAGTGTCAGAGTTAGCTCTCTGCTAGTGTCAGAGTTGATGTTGAAAGTGTCAGAGTTGGAATTTTGTCGGTATCAGAAGTATCAGAGTTTCCTTGTACTCCATGTTTAGAGCCACAGCCCATTTTGTCGCAAAAAATACAAATTATTTGCGACAACGTTATACCTTATACAAATACTTGGCATATGCCAAATGGGCTTAATAATAGTATTCCCTCCCTAATTCTGCGTAAACAATGCGTAAACAAACGGTTTCAGTTAGGGGGATTTAGTGAGTTTCATAGGAAATAGTGAAATTTACAACTTCCTGATAATCAATCAATATCAGTAAAACAGACTATCACTAAATATCATTTTATCGTTCTCATAATCTGGAGGTCCCTGATTCAAGCCCAGGCTGGTCCACAAACTAAGAGGCTCATTCCTAAGGGAATAGAGTCTCTTTTAGTTTGTAGAACCTCACAGATATCACCCGTCCTTTCCAATTGGAAGCAGGACAAGAGATAGAGATAAGTGTGGAATATAGTCAAAATGCTCCTCCGGGCAGTGTACAATTAGTATGGTCACTTCCCAACTCGGCGAGCATCTCACCACAGCATTTGCTTGACAGGGTGAAAAAAGACGGAACTACACTAATACTCCTCAAATCAGCCGAGTCGTGGATGGATGCCATAGCACAGGCTACCGGATGTGTCTATAAAGGATTTTACTCGGTAGGACGCAATTGGATAGGTGGCATTCACTTCGTAAAAGAACATCCCCTGTTTAATGGACTGCCCACCAACACAGCTATGGGCCTTACCAAGCATTGGTGCACGAGGGAGATAAGAAATTAGGGTTCTATTTGGAAGGTGATGAAATGATTGTAGGCTCCTATCGTACTCCCCCCCCCTTTGCCTAGGTTCTACTTTGGGAATCATTCCTTATGGTAAAGGGAGAATAATCTACTCTACACTTGATGTTGTAGACAACTTACTGTCACAAGAACCGGCAGCCGAAGTGGCTAGAAAACTTTTTTGCAATATGCTTTCTATTAGTAACTGGTAAAGTAATCTGCAAACTAAAAGATGGGTAGCCTGCTCAGACTACCCATCTATAAATTATTAATGTAAACAGAAAACAATCTTCACCTATTTAGCGGAAATCTTTCAATTCTTCCTGTAACCTCTGACGAGTAAAGAAAATACGGCTTTTTACTGTTCCCAAAGGAAGATCTAGTTTTTCAGCAATCTCACGATACTTAAATCCGGATACGTGCATAGCAAACGGAACTCTATATTCTTTTGGAAGGGCATTAACCACACGGCGCATCTCTTTTAAATCATAAGCGCTCTCCGTACTTTCAAATCCTGAATCTTGTGGCAGGTTTATATGGTAGAGGTTATCAGTCTGATCGACGAACGTTTGGTCTCGTACCACTTTACGATAGTTATTAATAAAGATGTTGCGCATAATAGTGTACATCCATCCTTTGAAGTTTGTATCGGGGGTATATTTATCTTCGTTATCCAAGGCTTTTAATGAAGTTTCCTGCAACAAATCGTTTGCTTCTTCGCGATCGGTTGTTAATTTATAAGCGAAACGGAGCAATTCTTCCTGTACTCCTACCAGGTCTTTCTCGAAGCTTAAACTTTTCATATGCGTTACTTTTAATTTGTGAATACTTGTTTCAATTCGATGATGCAAGTTTACGAGAATTCGATGGAAGCAATGAACCGAGAATAAACATTTTTTAGGGGAAAATCTATCCGCCGACTATTTTTAGGTCATTTCTGATAGTTTTTGGGTGGTGTTCCGGTATGCCACACAACAAAAAATCCCATTTTGAAGTCACACTTGACTCAAAATGGGATAACACAAACAAACAATATTAGCGATTTTCACAAACAGCTGTCTTTTTTATATTCTAAAATTCATAAGACTGATTTAGATTATGTTACTAGAACATTTTTATTATGGATACAAATGTATTACTTTATCAGCACATTACAGGTAGGAAGGAGAAATAGTTATAAAAAAAAATCCATCCACATATAAAGAATAGTACATATACACAAATAATTATATACAAGGTAGGACTATCACCTGAGAATGAATATCTAAAAATCGCCCATTTCATCGGAAGAAAACGGGAATAAATTATATTTTAGATATAGCCTCATTTGCAAGCTAAAAGCAAAAAGAGTATCTTTGGCATACAAAATAAAAAGTATAATGATGATGCTGAAATGCTATCTGCCTATTCTCTACCTACTACTAACATGGTTCCCGTACATTTCCGGAGTACCCCCAAGAACCCCTCAACCTAAAAAAAGTTCGATGGCTCTATACATGGATTCTCTAGGATTGATAAACGTTACTGAGCTAGACAATAGTCTTGCTGTACAGCTAATGTACACACAGGATGATAACTTCACCGGGGAAGTCCTTTACGATAATCTGACAGAAGCTTATTTGCACCCGGACGCCGCATATGCTCTCGTGAAGGCACAAAGAGCTTTAAAGGAATTACACCCGTCTTATAGCCTCATCATTTACGATGCCGCCCGTCCAATGTCTGTACAGAAAAAAATGTGGAATGTAGTGAAAGGAACCTCCAAATACAAATACGTCTCCAATCCGAATCGGGGTGGTGGACTACATAATTATGGCTTAGCCGTGGATATCAGTATTCTGGATTCATTTGGACAACCATTGCCTATGGGGACGAAAGTAGACCATCTGGGTGTAGAAGCCCATATCACACAGGAAAACGAGCTGGTACGCAATGGAAAAATAAGCGAGACGGAACATCAGAACCGGTTACTACTACGGACAGTAATGAAAAAAGCCGGATTTCGTGCACTCCCCAGTGAATGGTGGCATTTCAATTATTGCAGCCGGGATGTAGCTAAACAGAAATATAAATTAATTCCATGACCGGCACCCCATCATTAATCACATTATCGTATCATATAACCATATCTTTATGTATATCTCCTCTGAAACCCGACTTTTTATCCGCGAACATTCAACAGACGATGTACGTACTCTTGCTTTACAAAGCAAAAAATATCCGGATGTAGATATGCCGGTTGCTATCACTCAGATTGCAGGACGGCAAATCGCCGCAGAAAAGATTCCATCGTGGAAAAAGATAGAAGATATAAGATATCCCAAGCACCTGTCCTTAGAACAATGTTCTTCGGAGATCACCGCCTATTACAAAGCCGGTCTCCTGCAAGGAGATTCCTTAACTGATCTGACCGGAGGATTCGGGGTAGATTGTTCATTCCTTGCCGAAAAATTCAAATCCGTCACTTATGTAGAACGACAAGAAGAATTGTGCGGTATAGCCGCACACAACTTCCACATATTGGGCCTAAACCACATTAATGTAAAGAACGAAGACGGAATAGCTCACTTGAAAGCAATGTCTCCGGTAGACTGTATCTTTCTCGATCCCGCCCGCCGCAATGAGCACGGAGGTAAAGCTGTCGCTATCTCCGACTGCGAGCCCGACGTAGCCGCACTCGAAGGACTCTTACTAAATAAGGCCAAGCAAGTAATGGTAAAGCTCTCCCCTATGCTCGACCTTTCATTGGCACTACGAGAACTGCAACAGACACAGGAAGTCCATATTATATCCGTCAATAACGAATGTAAGGAGTTACTGCTGATTCTCGGTCAGACAATACCGCAAGAAATCAAAATCCATTGTGTCAACCTCTCCACCAAAGGAGAGCAAGAAGAACAACACTTTACATTCACCCGTGAACAAGAGCAATGCAGCCAATGCAACTACACAGATTCTTTAGATGAATATCTGTATGAGCCTAATGCCTCCCTTCTGAAAGCCGGAGCTTTCAAAAGCCTGTCATCCGCTTTTCCTATAAGGAAATTACACCCCAACAGTCATCTTTACACCTCCGACACCTTGATTGATAACTTTCCCGGAAGAATATTGCGGATTGTCAATCAATGCAGCTTCAATAAAAAAGAAAGCAAAGAATGTCTGGCCGACCTCAAGAAAGCAAACATCACCATCCGTAACTTCCCGGCTACGGTAGCCGAACTCCGTAAACGGATCAAGCTATCAGAAGGAGGAGATACTTATCTATTTGCCAGCACATTAAACAACGAACAGAAAGTCCTGATCCGCTGCGAGAAAATCAAGTAGACATCTCACATGCCGTAATATAAACGTAACATATTTGTTATGCGTTCTTCAACCAACTGTAAAAAGCAAGAAACGTCACCCCTCTACTTTTGCAGCAAATAATTAACGCACGCTAACATTTATGAAACGATTTATCAGATTACTCTCATTAGTTCTTTTAATTATGAGTACAAGCGGTAACACTCTTGCAGAAGAAAAAGTGAACGTAGTCAAACAAGGTACTATCCGCGGACGTATTGTGGATACTTCCAAACAGATTCTGCCGGGAGCCTCCATCTATATTGAAAAATTACACACCGGAGTAACAAGTGATATCAACGGTTACTACACATTTGCCAATCTTACTCCCGGCACATACACCGTAAAAGTAAGTTATGTAGGTTACTCTCCTGTCGAAATGAAGATAACCATTCCTGCCGGAAAGACACTCGAAAAAGATGTAGTGCTCAACGAAGGATTGGAACTGCAGGAAATAGTGGTAGGCGGTGCTTTCCAAGGACAACGCCGTGCCATCAATGCACAGAAAAACAATCTGGGAATCACTAATGTCGTTTCAGCCGACCAAGTCGGTAAATTCCCCGACTCTAATATCGGAGATGCGTTGAAACGTATCAATGGTATCAACGTACAATATGACCAAGGAGAAGCCCGCTTCGGACAAGTACGCGGAACTTCCGCCGACCTTAGTTCCGTAACCATCAACGGCAACCGCCTTCCTTCCGCTGAAGGTGATACGCGAAACGTTCAGCTCGACCTGATTCCCGCCGATATGATACAGACCATTGAAGTGAATAAAGTAGTTACTTCCGATATGGACGGAGACGCTATCGGAGGCTCCATCAATCTCGTCACGAAAAGCACTCCGTACAAACGTACTTTCAGTGCTACTGCCGGAACCGGATACAACTGGGTCAGTGAAAAAGCCCAATTGAATCTGGGGCTTACCTACGGTGATCGATTCTTCAATAATAAATTAGGAGTAATGGCCGCTATCTCCTACCAAAACGCTCCGGTAGGATCGGACGATGTGGAGTTCGAATATGATGTCAACAAGAAAGGGGAAGTAGTCATGGTAGAAGCACAAAAACGCCAATACTACGTAACCCGTGAACGCCAAAGCTACTCATTGGCCTTCGACTACGATATAAACCCGAACCACAGACTGACATTGCAGGGTATCTATAACCGCCGTCATGACTGGGAAAACCGTTACCGTGTCACTTATAAGGACCTGGACAAGACAGGACTGGATGACGAAGGTGAAATGCAACAATCCGCACAAATAGAAACTAAAGGAGGCACACCCAACAATAAAAATGCCCGTTTGGAACTACAGCAGACTATGGATTTCAGTCTGGGTGGAGAGCACCAATTCGGCAAACTATCTATGGATTGGGGAGCTTCTTACGCACGTGCCACCGAAGATCGTCCGAACGAAAGATATTTTAACCTGAAACAGGACTTTCTCGGATTCGACGTCGTAGATGCAGGCGACCGTTTTCCATACGTGACAACAGATGTAAGCCTCCACAATGGAAAAGCAGACGGTGAAAGAGGAAAATGGAAAGTAAAGGAACTGACCGAAAGCAATCAGGAAATCTATGAAAATGACCTGAAATTCAAAGTCAACTTCGAACTGCCTTTAACCAACGGTATCTACGGCAACAGTCTGAAGTTCGGAGCCAAATATGTTTCCAAGACAAAAGACCGTGACGTAATCTGCTACGACTACGCAGATGCATATAAAGACACCTACGATACAGAATACATGAACAATCTTACCAGTCAGATCCGAGACGGCTTCATGCCCGGTAGCCAATACAAAGCTACGGATTTCGTCTCCAAAGAATACTTAGGATCACTCAATCTGGCCAATATGGAAGGCGAGCAGGTTCTTGAAGAGTCTTCCGGCAATTACCACGCCAAAGAGAACGTCACTTCCGCTTTCTTCCGTTTCGACCAAAATCTCGGAAAGAAAATAAAGATGATGTTAGGACTCCGTATGGAAGCCACTCATATCAAATACAACGGCTGGAATTGGAACGTAGATGAAAACGAAGATGAAAGCCTCGAACCGACCGGTGATCATAAAAACGACTATGTCAACTGGCTCCCCAGCGTCTTATTCAAATACGATGTAAACGACGATTTCAAAGTACGCGCATCTTTTACAGAAACATTAAGCCGTCCCAAATATTCGGCATTGATCCCGTGCGTGAATATCAACCGTAGCGACAACGAGCTGGTGATGGGTAATCCTGATTTAACTCCGACTATATCCTACAACTTCGATTTAAGTGCAGATTATTACTTTAAAAGTGTAGGTTTGGTCAGTGCAGGCATTTTCTACAAGAAAATCAACGATTTCATTGTAGACCAGGTAATAGGAGATTATACCTACCAGAATAACGAATACAAAAAATTCACTCAGCCCAAAAATGCAGGTGATGCAGATCTATTAGGCGTAGAACTTGCTTACCAACGTGATTTCAGTTTCATTGCTCCCGCACTGAAATGTATCGGATTCTACGGCACATACACCTATACCCACACTAAAGTGAACAACTTTAACTTCGAAGGACGTGAAAATGAAAAAGACTTGTCTCTTCCCGGTTCTCCGGAACACACAGCCAACGCCTCTCTCTATTTCGAGAAGAAAGGATTCAACGTACGTCTCTCTTATAACTACGCCTCCAGTTTTATCGATGAAATGGGAGAAGTTGTCGCACTAGACCGCTATTACGATGCTGTCAATTACATGGACTTGAACGCCAGCTATACGTTTGGGAAGAAAATAAAGACTACGTTCTATGCGGATGCCACCAATTTGCTGAACCAGCCGTTGCGTTATTATCAAGGCGTCAAAGACCGTACAATGCAGTCAGAACACTATGGAGTGAAGATTAACGCCGGAGTAAAAGTCAACTTCTGATACGGGCTGATTTGTTCCTTTTAAACCAACAGCCCCTCAAAAATCAAAACAATTGCATACATTTACAAACATCTAATATACAACAGAATATGAATATAAAGATTAAAGGTTTATTGATTCTAGCATTGATTTCCGTCTGTACATTCGCTCAGGCACAATTGACGGATTATTCTATATTTGATCAGAAGTTCAACTTCTATATAGCGAACGACTTAGGACGTAACGGATACTATGACCAAAAACCGATTGCCGAACTGATGGGTACGATGGGAGAAGAGGTCGGTCCCGAATTCGTCCTGGCTACCGGGGATATCCATCATTTCGAAGGAGTGCGCAGTGTGAACGACCCCTTATGGATGACCAACTACGAACTTATCTATTCTCATCCGGAATTGATGATTGATTGGTTTCCGATTTTGGGAAATCACGAATATCGCGGTAACACACAAGCTGTATTGGACTACACCAATATTAGCCGCCGTTGGACAATGCCCGACCGTTACTACACAAAGAGATTCGAAGAAGAAGGTACAACCATCCGTATCATTTGGATTGACACGACTCCTCTGATCGACAAATACCGCAAAGAGAATGATAAATACCCCGATGCCTGCAAACAGGATATCAACAAACAACTGGCATGGCTGGATTCTGTGCTGGCTAATGCCAAAGAAGACTGGATTATCGTAGCCGGACACCATCCTATCTATGCATACACCCCGAAAGAAGAAAGCGAACGGATGGACATGCAGAAACGTATAGACCCTCTCTTGCGCAAATATAAAGTAGATATGTATATCTGCGGACATATCCACAACTTCCAGCATATCCGCGTTCCGGAAAGTGACATCGACTATATTGTCAATTCCTCTGCATCACTGGCACGCAAAGTAAAGCCCATCGAAGGAACAAAATTCTGTAGTCCTGAACCGGGTTTCTCCATCTGCTCTATCAACAAGAAAGAACTTAATCTACGCATGATAGACAAGAAAGGAAATGTGCTTTATACAATCACCCGAAAGAAATAAGTTCTCTTAAAAAGATAAATTCTACTCTCAGAAAAAACACACGACATAGGGTGTCCCTTTCGTGATGAAAGGGACACTCTAACTATATATATCGGTCACAGTCATTTCGGCTTACTTTCTTGGGCAGTCTTATCTGTAGGACTTGTATTTCTCAAATCATCTTTCGGAATCGTCGTCTCATTACCATCCCGCATAGCCATATAATGCGGTGACATGATTTCAATACCCGCCTCATTAAATTTATCCTGAATATTCTGATGCAGGTTTGAATAAATCTGAGGCATTTTATCAGCTTCCTTGATATAAGCATTCACCTGATATACCGGATACCAGTCACTTAAAGAAGTTTCCAGAACAAACGGACGCGGGTCGTCCACTACACCGGGAGTATTCAATGCCGCATCAATCAACAATTCATTTACTTTCCGCCAAGGGATATCATAACCAATGGACACCTCAGAATGAATAATCAGCCCGTATTCACGTGCTGACGTGCTATAATTCACGGTATGAGACGACATGACGAAAGAGTTGGGTACAGTGACCACCTCATTCTTAGGCGTACGGATACGGGTAACAAGCGGAGTTTTCTCAATAATGTTCCCTGTAGTATCATTCAACTGAATCCGATCTCCTATCTTGAACGGACGCATATAAGTAATCACCAATCCGGCAATGATGTTGCCGATAACCGTACTCGAACCGAGTGAGACAATCAAGCCGACAAACACCGATATTCCCTGAAACACTCCGGAGTTGGAACCCGGCAAGTAGGGATAAATCATCGCAATCATAAAGGCATAGAGCAGAAAACGGATAATATGGAACGTCGGCATTGCCCAATCCGGATAAAAGCCGTTGATCTTAAGACGCCCTCCCTCTACTTCACGTGCCAGATACAACACGAAACGCACCAGATATTTCACTGCATACCAGATCACAATAATGGTAAACAGTTTAGGAATGTAGTCAATGATACCGACAAAGATTCCACGAATCGGATTCCAGATATAACCGAGCAGACGATAAGCCAACCCTTCCGTCTGTGGGAAAATAATAAAAATCAGCGGTACGGTAAACAGTAATTGTAATCCCATAAGGATATACCGCCCTACACTGGCTAGAAAGACTAACAGATTCGCCTGCTTCTGTGCGTCCAACAATTCATATCCCTGAATCGACACCGGTTTTATCTTCGTATCTTTCAAGCGTAGAATGCGTACTTTCAACTTACGGAACAGCCAATTGGTAAGACGGAACAAAAAATACTGGCCTACAATCACCAATACAAAATAGAGAATACGTTTTGCCATTCGCCAAATCCCGTGTTCCGCCTTCATCTCGTGCAGTTTGTCAACAACGTTCTGCCGTCTCTCATTCGCCAGAGAATCGCGGGAAACGCCCTCCCATAAAGCGTCCTGATCCGTAAGGGACAGCAACACCTTATTGCCATACATCAAATCGGAAACAATATCCGAATGGTCTACAGAAACCGAATCGGGACGAAGATTGAAGCGCCTTCCCAATTCTTCAATGGCGCTACCGGTCATTTGCGCCCTTTGTTGAGGAGTATACCCACCCCGTTTTGTATAAAGATAAAATAAAGTGTCGCCATCCGCCACTACAGGAATACCTTTGGTAAACTGACGCAAAGAATCGATGCGTTGTCGTTGCCGGGCATACTTCACTGAATCGGCTGCGGCCATCTGAAGCTTCATCTGCTCCATCTCCATCCGCATATTCGCCTCATTAAGCCGGGCAGTCTCCAATGTCTTTTGCAAATTTGCCACATAAGCAGAGTCCGATCCCTGTTTCATAGAAGCATGTACACCGGTTATACTATCCCCCGCAAATATCTTTTTGACAGCCTGCTCCAACTGCGCCTGTGCCCCAATTGTTGCAAAAGACATCAACAATATCAGCACCAACCGCTTTATTTTATTTATTTCCATATTCTACTATTCAAATGATTACAAATTAAGGTTAATCCACTTCTTTTTTACTAAAACAGAGCAAACATACGGATTGTTTTTGACATTACAATTCCTAAATTGATTATCTTTGCAATTCAAACAGAAAAAGCTATGAATATATTATTTCTTATAGGAGGACTTATCCTCATTCTTCTAGGTGCCAACGGATTAACAGACGGTTCTGCCTCAGTAGCCAAACGCTTTCGCATTCCGCCTATCGTTATCGGGCTTACTATTGTCGCATTCGGAACTTCTGCCCCAGAACTGACGGTCAGCGTTTCTTCCGCTCTCAAAGGCAGTGCGGACATCGCTATCGGTAATGTAGTGGGAAGCAATATTTTCAATACATTGATGATCGTAGGCTGCACCGCCCTATTTGCCCCGATTGTCATCACCCGTAATACGCTCAGAAAAGAAATACCGCTCTGCATACTCTCTTCAATCATTTTACTGGTTTGTGCCAACGATGTCTTTCTGGACAAGGCATCAGAGAACATTCTAAATAGAGTAGACGGTCTGTTATTGCTTTGCTTTTTCGCCATCTTTATGGGATATACATTTGCTATCGCTTCCTCTGGTCCTTCCAAGCCTATAACGGACAATGCGCAGCCAGCCGAGCACTCCGCCGAAGAAGAGGAAATCAAATCGCTCCCCTGGTGGAAATCCACTCTATATATCATCGGCGGTCTGGCTGCACTTATATACGGAGGACAGTTATTTGTCGATGGAGCCACTGGTATTGCCCGCAGTCTGGGAGTCAGTGAATCGATTATCGGCCTGACTTTGGTAGCGGGAGGCACTTCTCTGCCCGAACTTGCCACTTCCATCGTTGCCGCATTGAAGAAAAATCCGGAGATTGCCATCGGTAATGTAATAGGAAGCAATCTTTTCAATATCTTCTTCGTATTGGGATGCAGTGCAAGTATCACCCCGCTCCATCTTAGCGGAATTACTAACTTCGACTTATTCACATTAGTAGGTTCCGGTATCCTGCTCTGGTTCTTCGGGCTATTCTTCGCCAAACGAACGATTACACGAATAGAGGGAAGTATCATGGTGGTTTGCTATATAGCTTATACATTAGTATTGATTTACAATACCTAAACCATCCGTCAATTTTTGGCAGCTCATCCCCTGTACACAGTTTTTGCCGTCCTACGCGTTGTAATTTAAAGATTATCACGTATCTTTGCTTCCTGAATCATAAATACGAGATATGGCTATTACAATCAAGAAAGTCTCTACGAAGAGAGAACTTAAGAAATTTATTCGTTTCAATTACAGGATGTATAAGGATAACCCCTATTCCGTGCCCGACCTGTATGACGATATGCTTAACACATTCAACAAGAAGAAAAACGCAGCGTTCGAGTTCTGTGAAGCCGATTACTTCCTCGCCTACCAAGACGATAAGATAGTAGGTCGTGTAGCCGCTATCATCAACAACCGCGCTAACGAAAAATGGGGTTCCAAGAACGTCCGTTTCGGATGGATTGATTTCATCGACGACCCGGAAGTATCCTCCGCACTGATAAGAACCGTAGAAGATTGGGGGAAGGAACGGGGCATGACTCACATTGTCGGACCTCTCGGATTTACCGACTTCGACGCAGAAGGTATGCTGGTGGAAGGTTTCGACCAACTCAGCACGATGGCCACCATCTACAACCATCCCTACTATCCGGTACACATGGAGAAACTCGGTTTCGAGAAAGATGCCGACTGGGTAGAATACAAAATCTACATACCGGAGACCATCCCCGACAAACATAAGCGTATCTCCGAACTGATTCAACGCAAATATAACCTCAAGATAAAGAAATATACCTCCGGAAAGAAAATAGCCAAAGACTATGGACAGAAGATATTCGAACTGATGAACGAAGCTTATAGTCCCCTCTACGGATATTCACCTCTGACCCAAAAGCAAATTGATCAGTATGTAAGAATGTATCTGCCTATTCTCGATTTGCGCATGGTAACCCTCATCACCGACGCCAACGACGAACTGGTCTGCGTAGGAATCTCCATGCCATCCCTTGCCGAAGCCCTGCAAAAATCGCACGGGCGGTTGTTGCCTTTAGGATGGTTCTATCTGCTAAAAGCATTATTCATGAAACGTCGTGCCAAAATGCTTGATTTACTACTCGTTGCCGTGAAACCCGAATATCAGAATAAAGGTGTTAACGCTTTGTTATTTTCCGATTTAATTCCGGTTTATCAAAAATTAGGTTTTATCTTTGCAGAAAGCAACCCCGAACTGGAACTGAACGGAAAAGTCCAGGCACAATGGGATTACTTTGATACTCAACAACATAAGCGCCGCCGTGCGTTCATTAAAGAGATAAAATAAAAGCTATGGAAGAGAACGAATTGATACCTGTAGACAACAACAATGCAGTAGAGTACACTGACGACAACATCCGCCACTTGAGCGACATGGAACATGTCCGCACACGTCCCGGTATGTATATCGGTAGACTGGGCGACGGCGCGCACGCCGAAGACGGAATCTATGTCCTCCTGAAAGAAGTAATTGACAACAGTATTGACGAGTTCAAAATGCAGGCCGGTAAGAAAATCGAAATCATTGTCGAGGAGAATCTTCGTGTCAGCGTTCGCGACTACGGACGAGGCATTCCGCAAGGAAAACTGATTGAAGCTGTCAGTATGCTGAATACAGGCGGCAAATACGACAGCAAGGCTTTCAAAAAAAGTGTCGGACTGAATGGAGTCGGTGTAAAAGCTGTCAATGCCCTCAGTTCCCGTTTCGAGGTACGAAGCTACCGCGACGGCAAGGTACGTATCGCCACTTTCTCCAAAGGAGAGTTGCTGGCGGACGAGACACAGAACACCGAAGAGGACAACGGAACTTATATCTTCTTCGAACCGGACAATACATTATTCCTGAATTACAGCTTCAAACCCGAATTTATCGAGACAATGCTGCGCAACTACACGTATCTCAATACGGGACTTGCCATCATTTATAACGGACACCGTATTCTGTCGCGCAACGGTCTGGTAGACCTTTTGAACGACAACATGACGGCAACCGGACTTTACCCGATCATCCATCTGAAAGGGGAAGATATCGAAATCGCCTTCACTCATACCGGACAATACGGAGAAGAATACTACTCTTTCGTCAACGGTCAGCATACTACTCAAGGAGGTACGCATCAGAGTGCTTTCAAGGAGCATATCGCCCGTACCATTAAAGAGTTCTTCAACAAGAACATGGACTATACCGATATCCGCAACGGATTGGTTGCCGCCATTGCCGTCAATGTGGAAGAACCGATCTTCGAGAGCCAGACCAAGACCAAACTGGGTTCTACCAATATGGCTCCCGGTGGTATCACAGTCAACAAGTATGTAGGTGATTTCATCAAACTGGAAGTCGATAACTTCCTGCACAAGAATGCGGACATAGCCGAAACGATACAACAAAAGATACAGGAGTCGGAAAAGGAACGTAAAGCCATCGCAGGCGTGACGAAACTTGCCCGCGAACGTGCGAAGAAAGCCAACCTTCACAACCGCAAGTTGCGCGATTGCCGCATTCATCTGAACGACCCGAAAGGAAAAGGACTGGAAGAAGAATCTTGCATCTTTATCACTGAGGGAGACTCTGCAAGCGGCTCCATCACCAAAAGCCGTGACGTGACTACCCAAGCTGTATTCAGCCTTCGCGGTAAACCGTTGAACTCGTTCGGACTGACCAAGAAGGTAGTTTACGAAAATGAGGAGTTCAACCTTCTTCAAGCTGCCCTTAATATAGAGGATGGTTTGGACGGGTTGCGTTACAACAAGGTAATCGTAGCAACCGATGCCGATGTGGACGGTATGCACATCCGTCTGCTGATGATTACTTTCTTCCTGCAATTCTTCCCCGATCTCATCAAGAAAGGGCATGTATATATCCTGCAAACTCCTTTGTTCCGCGTACGCAACAAGAAAAAGACCATTTATTGTTATTCTGACGAAGAACGTATCAACGCCATTGAAGAGCTAAGCCCGAATCCGGAGATCACACGATTCAAAGGTCTGGGAGAGATCTCACCGGACGAATTCAAGCACTTTATCGGTAAGGATATGCGTTTGGAACAGGTAACTTTGCGCAAGACGGACGCAGTGAAAGAACTGCTTGAATTCTACATGGGTAAGAATACTATGGAACGACAAAACTTTATTATAGACAATCTGGTTATAGAAGAAGACTTGGCATCATGAGAAAAGCAATATTTCCGGGTACATTCGACCCCTTCACCATCGGACATTATTCGGTAGTGAAACGTGCACTTACCTTTATGGACGAAATCGTGATAGGAATCGGTATCAATGAGAACAAAAACACGTACTTCCCCATTGAAAAAAGGGAACAGATGATCCGGGAACTTTACAAAGACGAGCCTCGTATACAAGTAATGTCGTACAACTGTCTGACTATCGATTTTGCACAGGAAGTAGGCGCTAAGTTTATCGTTCGTGGCATTCGTACGGTGAAAGACTTCGAATATGAAGAGACAATTGCCGACATCAACCGTAAGCTGGCAGGCATTGAAACCATCTTACTTTTCACTGAACCCGAACAGACTTGTGTCAGCTCCACGATTGTACGCGAATTATTAACTTACAACAAAGATATCAGCCAGTTTATTCCCGAAGGAATGGTGATAAGTTGAGAGTTGAGAATGGAGAGTTGAGAATGATGTAGACGTATCCGGCAATTATATTATATAAAGTAAGATTATGAATAGAATGAAAATATACGTCCTCTTAGTTTGTCTGGGGACAATACTTACAGTACAAGCTCAGAACTTCGGTTCGGCTGCTATGCGTAAGTTGCAAATGGCAGAGTTTGCAATCTCCAATTTCTATGTGGACAAAGTAGATGAAGACAAGTTGGTAGAAGAAGCCATCATCAAGATGTTGGCACAACTCGATCCGCACTCTACTTACTCGGATGCAGAGGAAGTGAAGAAAATGAACGAACCGCTCCAAGGTAACTTCGAGGGTATCGGAGTACAATTCCAGATGATAGAAGACACCCTGTTGGTGGTACAGCCTGTCAGCAACGGACCTTCCGAGAAAGTCGGTATCCTTGCCGGTGACCGCATCATTGCCGTGAACGACAGCGCTATTGCCGGGGTGAAAATGAGTACGGAAGATATCATGAAGCGTCTTCGTGGCCCGAAAGGTTCGAAAGTCAATCTGACAATCGTTCGTCGCGGTGTAAAGGAGCCTTTATTGTTTACAGTAAAGAGAGATAAGATACCTATCCTTAGTCTCGACGCCTCTTATATGATTCAACCTAAAACGGGTTATATCCGTATCAACCGCTTCGGAGCAACAACTGCCGAAGAGTTCAAAAAAGCAATGAAGGACCTCCAGAAGAAAGGAATGAAAGATATGATTCTTGACCTGCAAGGAAACGGAGGCGGTTATCTCAATGCAGCCATTGACCTTGCCAACGAATTCTTGGGACAAAAAGAACTGATTGTATATACCGAAGGTAGGACCGCCAAGCGTAGTGATTTCTATGCCAAAGGTAACGGAGACTTCCGTAATGGCCGCCTCATCATATTGGTGGACGAGTATACAGCTTCCGCCAGCGAAATTGTCAGCGGTGCGGTACAGGATTGGGACAGAGGAATTATTGTAGGCCGCCGTTCTTTCGGCAAAGGCTTGGTGCAACGTCCTATCGATTTGCCGGATGGTTCTATGATTCGTCTGACTATCGCCCGTTACTATACTCCATCGGGACGTTCTATCCAAAAGCCGTATGGCAGTACGGTCGATTACAACAAAGACCTCATCGACCGTTTCAATCATGGTGAACTGATGAATGCCGACAGCATTCACTTCCCGGATTCATTAAAGGTACAGACTAAAAAACTAGGACGTACTGTGTATGGAGGTGGTGGTATCATGCCCGATTATTTCGTACCAATCGATACGACATTGTATACGGATTATCACCGGAACCTGGTAGGCAAAGGGGTTATCATCAAATTTACCATGCAGTTTATTGAGGAACACCGGAAAGAATTAGCTAACAAGTATAAGAAGTTCGAATCATTCAACGAGAAGTTTGTCATTGACGATAATATGTTGGCTACTTTGCGGGAGATGGGCGAGAAAGAGGGTGTGAAGTTCAATGAAGAACAGTATCAGAAAGCACTCCCACTTATCAAGACGCAGCTCAAAGCACTGATTGCCCGCGACCTTTGGGACATGACCGAATATTTCCGGGTAATGAACACAACGAACGAAAGTGTACAAAAGGCTTTGGAAATACTGAATTCGGACGAATACGGGAAGAAGTTGAAATAAACAAGAACTTCTTCTCTCCTATATAAAAAATCACTTTTCTCTATCACCTATCACCGACGGCAATCAAACACCTTATTCATCGGGGTTTCCGGCGGTGATAGGTTGTTTTTTAACCTATCACCGTCCAGTCACTCCACCAACCACCGTTCAATGTTACGTTGTTCGTCACTGAAGCTTACACCTATTTTATATAATGTCCGTGAATCGGAAGCAAAAGCGTCGGCATACCCTTTCTCATTGATTTGTGCCAAAGCCTCCTCAGCAGTAGCCCCCTGCTTGAACTCCATCACATAGATAAACTTATCGGTTTTCAAGACCAAATCAATACGTCCGCGAGAAGTGTGATACTCCACCTGAGTATAGAAACCCGCCAAACGAAAGACAATGAAAAGAACATTCTGGAAGAAAAGTTCAACATTGCGTACCGGATCCTGACCGACAATGACTTCGTACGGAGCATCTGCAAAGAAACTTTGCAGACGATGGAAGAAACCGTCAATATTACCATTACGTACTTCTCCCACAAATCTACGAATTTCGAACGGTGCCTCCGCCTCACTCTTATCGATATAGAAAGGCATCAGATATTTCACGAATCCCTCTTCCACCTCACGATTGGGATAATCCAACGTATAAAGACCGAATTCCGGGTCGTAGTCTTTGATAGTCAAATAGCCACTCTGATAAATGACAGGTATGGGATTTGTGCCTTCGGAATCAATGCTGTCCAACACATCTTCCGTAACTTCCACCTTTTCAATCTCTTCAAGACGGTAATGATGTTTCTTCAATAAGTAGACAAGATAAGAAGGAGTGCCTGTGGCAAACCAATAACTGCCGAACGCCATTGCATCAAAAGTATTGAGCAGGCTGAAAGGATTGTAAATGCCGGGCGTGTTGAAATTGAAATGATATCCGTCGTAGCGTTTCTGCACTTCAAGACAAACGGTCTCATAATCCAATCCTTGTACATCGGCAAGGGTATGCAGGTCTTTGTCAAAATAACGATGCAGTTCCTTGTCTGTAATGCCGCAAATATCAATATAATCACGGCGCATGGAGATATCCTTCAGATTGTTCAGGTCGCTGAACACACTCACCTTTCCAAATTTGGTCACGCCTGTCAGGAAACCAAGTTTGATGTATCCGTCCATCGTTTTCAGTACGCCATAGAAAGGTTTCAGCGTATTACGGTACTCCTTCTGCAACTCTTCGTTGCCGATAGCCTGCAACATAGGTTTGTCGTATTCATCCACAAGGATGGCGACACGGTGACCGGTCTGCTCCACCGCACGCTGTACGATTCCTTTAAAGCGGAGGGCAAGAGT
>OHLW01000183.1_pt1 | contig 30338 bp, 27 predicted proteins | sample 1569231 | NCBI WGS metagenome assembly OHLW01 (sample SAMEA3879544, study PRJEB24766) | human gut metagenome | biome: human-associated habitat; feature: feces | place: USA | collected 1985/1987
TTCCCCTCCGAATAATCCGTTATGAGTTTCTGACCTTGAGGGTCTTTGAGTCCCATAAGGGATTCAACCAGCTTGGCCTTAATCTGTTGATAAGACCTCTGGTATGGGTTAAGCCATTTATTTGTGATTCCCATATTATTGTGTATTTAATGAATTATCCGACCGATCATAGGTGATATCGAGGTACTGACTAGAATTTGTTCCATTTACTACATATGTTACTTCTATGTGTATTTTTGCATCAACTCTAGTAACTGTGATATTTTGGAAGGTTATCCTTTGTTCCCAAGCACCTATGGCTTGTTTTAAAAACTCTTTAATTATAAAACTTAGGGCTTGTGAGTTTGGTTCCTCAATACATTGCCATAGTTTACTACCAAAGTTTTCCTGTCGAAATCTCTGGCCTATCATGTAATATAATATCGAACTTATATTATCTCTGATAAGTTTAAAATCCCCATTTACTGGGTACCAACCCCTTTCACCCTTTTCATTAGTTGTAAGTTGGATAGGATAAGTTACACCTATACCAACTAAGTCTGTAAAGTAATTCTTTTCCATTAGTGTATGCAGGTTTTATCCTCATAATCGTCTACAACGAATTGTGAGAAAGGTTTAGTTACTTGAGTTACTGTAGGACCTGAAGAACCTGGTCCAGTAGTTACACCTGAGTGTACATGAGAATTGAACATACTGCGAAGTTGTTCTAGTTCTTGGATAGTTTGATTTAGTTTTTCGGTTAATTGAAAAATATTGATTACTCCACCATTTTCTCCAGTATTAAGTATCACGGAATCACCAGAAGATACATTGATATCCCCTTCGGCATTTATTATTATTTCTTTCTCTGAACGAACATTTACAGGCCCATTGAAATGTAAATTGAGTTCTCCGTTATCATCATCTATGACTATTAGGTTTCCTTCAGGAGTAACTATCCCCATTTTATTAGGACCATCTAATGGTTGAGGTATTTGGCTCATTCCCCAACCATGGTATTCCCAGAGTGGTTTAGTTGGGTCTCCAAATTCAAAAGTAACAAATACCGTATCCCCAACTTTAGGGGCTAAGAATTTAAAACCAGAACTAATTGAACCATGTTGTCCTTTAGGATATGCCCAAGCAAATACTCCCCCCATTACCTCTGGAACACATACCTTTACTCTATTCATATGTTTCTCTACATCGTTATTATCAATAACAATGCCCCGATAAACAGAGTAATACCGACCAAGACCCTCTAAGCCTTCGTCGGTTATTATCTTTGCTGTTTCGTAACTCATACCCTTATTTTTCTACATAGATTTGACTTGCTATTCGCTTATGCCTTTTAGCTATGTCTCGGTATACTCGACTAGCTATGGCCATATAATTAAACTTAACCTCATAATCTTCAGGCACTTGGATTTGTTTAACCGATATCTTACCAGGAATTAACTTACCCTTAGAGGTAACTGTATTACCTGTAGATAACACTATACCCTCTGCCAAGGCTTGGGGATTATCGGCATTTACTTCCGTATAATAAGCTTTCTTTCTAATGAACTCAGCTTGACCCTTGATATCAATTATGTCTCCCTTATCATTCAAGAAATGCTCATTGTAATATACCTTCTCATTATAAGTAAAGTTAAGATTAAGATTCTGAGAAGTACTTAGGGCTTTTTTATCTTGCCCCTTTTTAGTTTTAGCATTAGCTTTAGCATCATTAGCTACGATGTTTTGAGTAGATAAATCAGTTTTAGAAGTTACAGAGCCAGACTTGGAATTGTTCTTTACTAATTCCATATTAGTTATATATCCTTGACCGGCATCCATAGAATGAGTACACTGTTTTATATACCAAAGCCCTGACCAACGTTTCCCTACATTATCTATTCGGATTATTTGGGAAGTTGCTAGCATAGGTCTACCCACTACCTGAAGTTGACCTACTAATCTTTTCTCAGTTTGCTTTAAGCCTCCATTAGCATTGGCATTAGCTGCCCAAGCATACTTATCAGCTCCACCATATCTACTGAATAGGTTATGGTAGAGCTGATAAATCGGAACTTTAAGGTTTACCCTTTTCATATGTCTTACCTTAACCCTCTTACCATATTGACCTTGGCCATAGTGTTTATTAGTATCAATCTCCATACCAGATAGTACTTCAGTATAGGGGTCTTTATTTAAAGCTTCGAACCCTCTTTCTGATGCAGGTAGTACTCCCCTTTGGAAATTGATACCAGAAGCTATACCTGCTCCGGCCTGTTTAGAAGCATAGCCTTCTGGGTCATAGTCTAATGGGTCTACATATTCCTCTACCATAAACTCCATACCATCTTCGTCTTCGAAAAGGTATCTTTCATACTCTAATAATTTCTTAAGATTAGCTTCTAATTCTTTACCATTCTTAGAATTTCTTAGCACTTGTTTAAGGGCATTCTTCTTATCGTCAGGTAACTCATTAGCTGCTTGATTAATGGTAGCTCGTATTTCTTCGATAGACATTTCATCGAATTTTCTTTGCTTACCTGCTTCATAAGCACCTACTGGACCAACTGCTTCATATTCTTCTACTCTCTTTTTATATTCTGCAGTTTTTTCCATGTTATACTGAAGCTGAGTGTCCCAAGCATCCATTACCTCTGTAGGAGTAGTAGGATGACTTCTATAATCTTCAAACCCATTGCCAGTAATATTAGACACCATAGTACTATCTACCTGAGCCACATAGGGTCGTCTTAAAGCTAACGGGGGTTTATCCTCTTCCTCTGGCTCATTTATATTAGTTGATAATACCGATAAATCTTTACTATCGGGGTCTAGAGATGGAGCCAATACTGCTTTAACTCTTTTAGTTATTTCCTGAGTAGCAAAAGATACTCTAAGTACTTCCCCATTCTCTCCTTGATATGTATAAGTACATACCGGTTCTTCATGGAATTTCCGATTATGTATATAGATAACACCATCCCTTGAATCCACATACCATGGCCCATTAGTATACCCTTTCATCTTCTGTTCTAATTGAACTAAGACGTTCTTGCCCACTAATCCAAAGTCACTATCAATTAAAGCTTTCAAGTCTTCTGGCATAGCTACTTCTGCTACTCCACTGTATTTGTTAGCATAGAGTACTTTACCAGTAGTAGTACGGGTATTCTCTGTGGGTACCTGTAGTGACTCGTATACTTTATTACTTATTATCTGTTGTTCCATTACTGAAATATTTCTATGATTACACCAGTGGCATTCCCACAGCCATTGTCTAAATAGGTAGATAATTTATAGCCTTCCATATCCGAATGGACATAAGCAGGTTGATATCTTAAATCTCCCGAAGAATCAATGCACTTAATAGTTACATGAGTACCTGTAGAATCAAATACGGCTTCGAATTCCCTTACCTTAATTATTTTTATGGGCCCAGATATAAATTGGCCATCAGGGTATATATATCCCCATTGAAGACAAATGTTTTGGTTCTCTTGAATCTCGGCAATATCTACAGTATCAGGATTACCCGTATCGAAAGTAATAGTAGCCAAGTTTTCTTTCTCTTCATCGTATCTATAACTCCAGGTACTTATATACGCTCCAAGGGGTATACCTGTAATAGGATTCATTATAGGCATACCTCCAAAATTGAAAAGGGCCAAATATGGTTGGCCCATTCCCTTATACAATATAGGTTTCTGTTTAGCTGCCATAAGTCGGTATTCTTATTAGGGTTCCCATTTCTAATTCCTTAAAAGGATTCAGTATCTTATTAGCTTCAGCTATAATGTACCACTTACCAGAATCACCATAATACCTGAAAGCAATGTTTTGCAGAGTTTCCCCATCTTTAACGGTATGTTGAATATCGTTAGAGGATTCCGGTACTACTGGAGGTTTAGCTTCTAAGGAATAATCCCCATCGTTATACTTCAGAGCATAGGCATTATTATATGGGCTAGCTCCCTTTAGGTATTGGTTAACATCAATCATATTTAATACCTCCTGTCTTTTTAAGTGAATCGGAATTTATAAAATCTCCATAGGATAAGTTATATGCACTTACTCTCTTGAAAATCAATTCTTGAGTTGCTGCTGCAGGCAATAACCTACCATTACCAAAAGTAGCTGGCTTTCCGGGTATCCTTATTCGATAACCGTTCTGAAAGTTCTTCAGAGTATAAGTTGCTGAGGTAAGGATATAATTGTGGTTATCGAATATACCAGAATCCCCCCACTCAATCTTAACAATCGGGGGAGCAGCCTGGTAGCCATTAGATTTAGACCATGCCTCTAATAACCTGCATTTATTGATTACCTCTTCTGGATTTTCTGGGTCATTACAGTACCAAGACACATTGAATTGAATAATGTCTTCAGCTCCAGTAAAGTGATACATTGGTACATTGCGACCCATTGATTTAATGGTGGCCCATGTGGTTTCTCCTCTAAAGTCTATTTCTGGAGGTCTATTCTGTAGGGTAATATATTGAGTGGGGTTAACAGTCATATTATATATCCTTACCTCATTCTGATATATAACATCTGCTTTAGCCTCGAAGTTTCTGTAATTAGTAGTATTCTTATTCCCCTTTGCTGGGTCTACTCCTTCACCTTCTTCTAACCTTGGGAATTGTAATTCCATTCTCCATTTAGCCTGGAGTTGTTTATTTAGAATAGGATTCTTAGACGATATTTGAGCTTCTCCGATTACCCCATTTGGGTTATAGAGTTTACCCTTTTGAGAATCATCCTTTGGAAGAGTAGAGATAGTTCGATTGAGTAATATCCGAGCTCTCCATAATTTATTTAGGGGACCAGTAAGAACACCTGCCGTATCTCTTGTAAGGTCATTGTACTTTTCAACAATTTTACCTGCTGCTTTATTTAATACTCTAGCCATAGTGTTTTAGTTTTATATTCCCATTACAAATGCAGCTCCAGTAAAATCTTGTTGAGAACCTGGAGCATAATCTCCAACTGCTTGACCATCTACTGAGATATTGATACGAGAATCTCTCATACCTTCTTTAATAGCTAACCTAACAGCATTAATAAATCTCTCTTCATTCTGAGCTCTAATGGTAGTTGGGTCTTCTTTCTCTTTATTCTGAGCTTCAGTATTCCTATCTACTGAATTACTAAGGTAACTAATACCCTCAATTAATAAAGGAAGACCTACAGTAATTGCTAATCCCAAGGGTCCACCGAGTAATCCCATAAGTCTACCACCTATAGAGGTTAAACCTTTTATAGCACCTTGCTTAACTACTCGACTACCAACTTGGGCACCTGCTCCAGCTAAAGCCCCTCCAGCTAAATTACCCGCCATAGTAGTTGCTAATGGTACTCCAGGATTTGGTGTCTTAACATATCTTCCGGTTTTAGTGTTATAAAATCTACCAGCAGAATTCATACCGATACCGCTTGACATCATTTGGAGTTGAACCATGGTTCTCATAAGGTTAACCATCCTTACCATGTGTGCTTCCATAATGGCAAACTGAGTATTAGTTTTTATTGCTGCAGCAGACATACCTTCAGTAGAAGCAGTAGCAATAGTCTGTAAATACCCAACAGACCTAATAATACCTCTTACAGTATTAAATCCTGCAACAATAGTACCTACTACTACTGCAGTAGCTCCTACTCTAAGACCAAAACCTCCAACCCAAGTTTCTGAGATAGAATTAATTACTTTGATTATAGATTTACCCACATTTAGTACTGGGGTAAAGATTCTACCCAAAGCCGCACCTGCCGTAACGGTTAAGTTCTCTAAACTTGATTCGAATTGGTCTATTACACCTGCATCGGTTTTAAGACGTTCTTCATTGAGTCGATTTACTGCTCCCAAATTTTGGTCATAGGTTGCAAGTATCTTACCCATCTTATCTCTACCAGAAGCAATATCCCGAAGTACGGGGAGCATACCCCGATTACCACGAACTCCAAAAATATTGAAGAAGGTTGGTGTTTCGATTCGTGAAGGTAAATCTACTGCAGCCTTAGCAAACTTCTGATAGATAGTGTAAAGGTCTATAAGGTTACCTTGAGCATCGAAGAATTCATCTGGACTTAAGCCCAGGTCTGCTAAAGCGTTATAGCCTTTCTTTTTTTGGTTAACAAGAGATAGTTGTAAGTAACGTATCATATTAGCCAGTGAGGTACCTGCCATAGAACCTTGTATACCCATGTCACCCAATACACCAATAGCAGCAGCCGTTTGCCGAAGGTCTACTCCAGCAGTTGCCATATCTGCTCCTGCATAGGATATGGACTGTGCTAAGTCTGTTAAAGATATATTTGCATTAGTAACTGCAGTATATAAATCATCTGTTACTCTAGCGGCTTCAGTCATTGGGATTTGGTACATTGACATGATATTAGTCATCAAGTCAGCTACACCACCTTTCTGTCCCACTGGCATTGTAAAGATTGAAGCCAGCTTAGATGCTGGCCCAATCATTTCTTTAATAGCATCGAATTTATTACCTGCCATAGCCAGGTATCTTTGTCCTGATGCAACATCCGAAGCAGTAAGAGGAGTTATCTCATTGACATCTTTTGCCAATTGTAACATTTCTCTTTGTTCTGCAATGGTAGCACCAGCAATTTTCGAAGCAGTCCAAACTTCATTCTGAACACTCGCAGAGTATTTATAGGCCCTTGCCATTCCCCCTACGAGCTGCATTCCGAAGTCCATTGTATTAGAAGCTGACATCTGTATACCTCTATTCCAGGTATTCATATCATTCATCATTGTTCTGAATGACCCAGATATCTTGCCAGCTTCTTGAGAGAATCGGTCTTTTAAAACCATGGCAACACCGACCTCTACTATACTCCTACTGGTATTCATAATTTACTTTCTTTTCTTTAATTGTTTATAATATTGCTCGGCCATTTCCTTGAATATTTTCCTTATTCGGTACGGAAGACGTAAAAAGCCGAAATAGTCTAAGGCTATCTCGGCTCTGGTGATATAAACAAAATCACTCTCTAACATTACTCTTCCGTCAGGTAGAAAAAATTTGGTGCCCAAACTATAGGATAAGTTCTTTCTTCTCCGGTGGTTGGATTAGTGATATGAGATTCACCTTTGAAGATAGGGTCCATAGATAAGATATGCTTTCTCATCTCAGCCATATCCTTTGCAGTAAACGGAGTAAAGTTTTCTACCTTCTCCCAACTACCATCAACCTCTAAGTGAAGATTACGGCAAAGAAGAGGAGCATTCTTAGTTTGTTTATCCAAAGGCAACTTCATGAACTCTTGTTCTCCCTTACCAGTCATACAATCGAATTTAATCCTCTTGCCAGATGAAAGAGTGTATTCATGGTCTACCAATCTAACTCCCTCTGGATAATAAGGGATAGCATCTGGCTTCTGATTTAAATCCTCTACAGTTGGAGTAGTACCGTAATCGAAAAGGAACTCATGAAGGTCTTGGCCATAAGTAATCTTACCACCATTCTCTTTGCCCCAATCATATTCGAATTCTACTTCCTCTCCCAAAGAGAAGATACGAGAATTGAAGATAATAGCATAACGGTCATTGACTGGTAAGTTAAGGGCATCATCCACGGTTAATTTCCCATTAGGGGTAGCAGTAGTTCTAATTACAATTGCTGCAATGAACTTGGTAAGGTTCATTAAAGTCTTCATGTCTGAAAGGTTACTGAGAATATCTTCATCAGCACCATTTTGTTCTCTGATTTCATATTCGAAACCAGAAGGTCCGGTAAATCTAAATGTTCTAAATTCCATAATTTGATATATTTAATGTTTACAAATGTTCATAGTACTCCGTATAACAACAAGAAAGGGGTGAGCTCCTATCACAGGAATCCCACCCCTCCACCGAATCTTAGTGAAAATAAACTAAGGAATTAGTATTTATCTGCAGTACCAACTGAGAACTCTATGGACTCAATGGTATTCTCTGAAGCCATTCTGTCCAAGTCTAAGCCGGTAATCTTACATGGCCATACCTCTTCGAAGACGTGGGTATTAAGAACCGAGACTCCATCTTCGGCAAGTTCATTTACAATAGCCGTTTCCCAATATTGGCTTGGTACCAAACCTCCACCAACTATGTGGTCTTGGCAAGCATAAAGCCAATCATGAAGCCATGTGTCTGAACCTGCAGTAGTCATAAGTTTCTCTACAATAAGGTTACCTATAGTAACCCTACCTGCAGTTTTAACGTCTCTATTGACGTCCCCATGAGCAACCTGGTCAATTTCAATATCTGGCAAAGTACAACTTTGGAATAGATAAGTATTGATAGGGTGTTTGGGGAACATGATGCTCCACAAGAATTTCTTCCGTGGGTTTTTTACTTTTGCTCCCATTGTGTTATGAGTTTATAAGTTATTACTTGTTTCTACGATTGATACTGCCTTAGAAGCTGCATCGATTACAATCTCCATAGTTACCTCTTGCATAGGAACTACATCCTTATACTTAAGGATAGCACGGTACTTACCCTGACGAGCATCTGCTTCGTTATTAACCGAAAGGTCATCCCAAGAAGTTGCATCTTGGTCACCCATCCAGGTATACTCGGTCATAGCATCTTCGTCTACCAATGAATCCAGTGTAGGTTTAACCTCCAACCAGATTCTCTTCCAAGTACTCCAAACGTTTGGTTCTTCGATATATTTGTTGAGTACCGGGCGAAGGAACTTCTTCAGGTAAAGGTTCAGTCTTACGATTGAAAGGAATCTTTCAGAATCCTGTTTCACTTGAGAAGAGAAGCAATGCCATAGCATGGTTTGCTTACCTGAATCTGGAGTATCTTTGATTACCATCTCATTGATATAATTCTGAGCAAGGGTGTTCAGTTCGTTATATCGAGAAGGAGAACCATAGTTAGGGCATACTGGACCAACTGCATCCCCAATAACTCCTCGGTTCATACCAGCAAAGGATTTCCAAGGACCATATTGAGTAGCAGAGGCATCTCCCAAACCAACAATAGTACCCACTACATCGGAATCCTGAAGATTACCGTTTTCGTTGTAGTACTTAAGTCCACCACCAAAGTAGGCAATGTACTTAGAGTTACCTACAGTACCAAGGCAAGTCTGTACCCAAGTTACCTGAGCTTTGTAATCTCTTGCCTGAGTACCTTGAGTATAATGGGTTAAATGTTTGGGAACTTCGATATACAGTACCCATTCCATCAATTCCTTTGCCATATCTGCAGCAGCCTTATATACCTTGAGTACATCTGAATCGGTAGTAAGGTGTTGAGAGATATGTGAAATAAACAATTGGTAGAAGTCTGTGTAGTCTTTTACCAAGTCCAGTGAAGCAATCCATTCTTCGGCAGTTGGAGTGGAACCTGCACTACCGATAGTACCATTAAACAGTTTCTCTGTTTCGGAGGGTGCAGCATCTCCCACGGTAATAGTGATAGCATTCTTAGTACCATCAATATCATCGGTAAGCCACTTAATTAGGTTTTCAAAAGAGGAACCTGCAGTAATTACCGGCTTAATATATTCCGAGTTCTTAGCAAATGCACTAAGAGCAAGGTAATCTACCGAAGTATTATTGTTATCATCGGCAGTTTTGTAGGTTATTACTGGACCCTGTTCAAGTACTTGCCCATTAGCCGAATAGATTTTATAATACAAGGTATTAGCTTGTTTATAAAAACCAACCTGGAAAGTATTAGCACTACCAATTGGGTCTCCATATCCCTTAGTTACTAATCCAAAACTATAGGTAGTACTACCTGATTTGAAAGTAATCAGAGCAGAGGGTTTAGCCGAGTCGGGTACAGCAGAAGCAACTGAAATCCCATCTTCTGAATCTTTAGCTTTTCTTGCCGCAGCCGGAGAAGCAGTTACTGTACCTTGAGTAGCTCCTTTGCCAAGTACTCGAATAACACGAAGCTTAGAACCACCTTGCAAAGCCTTTTCGATATTTGATACAGAACCATCGGGTACAATTTCAGAACCATAGATTCTTTGGAACTGAGAGAATGTAGAGATGATTTCTGAAGGATCATCGTATGGACCTTTAGTAGTTCTAGCCAATACACAAGAAACTCCTAACATGGGAGTAGTTTGAAGAACATTGTTGTTCTTAAACTTAAAATCAACATGAGGTGAAGTTGGCATAATTCTATTGTGATTAAAGTTAATTACTCGTTTAATTTATACCCTAGAGTATTGTACCTATACCTTGGGTACTTTTAACTCTAGCATCTCATTTTCGTTTTGTTCTAACAATCCAATAAGAACCGATATATCCTTGATAGGTGTAAGAGTACCTTCTCCCAAAGCTTTTTCTGGAAGAATACCGTCTTTACATACATAAGTGTATACCTTCTCAAGTATACCATGTTCTACATCTGGATGGTCATAATAATTACCAATCTCAATGAATAGGTTTCCGGTGGGAGCAAGCCTGCCCTTTTCCCATTCCTCTAAGTCATTGAAGTATGGTCTCACGTATCCTCTAGCAGGTAAGCCAGTATATAAGATTGTATGTAGCAACCTCATATCGGCTTGTGTTTGAGAAACTAGATGTACATCTATAGTAATATCTTTTGTTTCATAAGGAAACTCTGAAGCTTGGTAATTACCATCCTCAAGTTTATCACCAATGATGTATTTATTCACACCAATATCTCCAGCATAATAACCCTGTAGTTCTATTGTTATTCTTGGGAGAGTCTTTGGGCCTTTTACTTGATTATTCCCTATACCAAAAAGAGGTATGAACTTCTTCATACCTTTAATTGCCTCTTGAAATCTTTTTTCGTTTTCTTGAGACAAAGGTAAGAAGTCTTCTGGGTTTAAGGTAAGACCCATTTCTAACATTGTACTAAGTAGAGAGATATAAAAAGTTCTTTCTACTATTTCTTCTGAGTTTACCATTAAAGTCCTAATCTAATATTTAATTGAACACTTTGATTGCCATTGTCATTAATATACCCATTATAAGTTACCTGAATACCTCCAAAACCACTCATTAGGGTTTGTAAATGACCAACACAATTTAATTCACTAACCCATTGAGTAGCAATATTTGAAGGATAATCGGTAAGCCATACTTTAAAGGGTATTGGTTCAGAACCAATACCTCCAGGGATTTGACCCTCTATTGTCTTACTTATATCGGTTATCTTAAATTGTTTTATAAATTTAGCAACTTGAATACCGTTGATAAGGTAGTACTGATAACCCTTTACATTACTAATCTGAGCAGTACTAGTATTTTGATCAAGATTTGGGAATGGTATATTCGGAGTTGGTTCAAAGCCATACTTAGTAGTTCTAATACCTGGAGATTGAGTTATATTTAAAACTATCTCTGGGTTAGGTTCTTGCTGTGAGATAATCTTAACCGTAGTAGTTCTTTCTAATGGGTCATAGTTACTTGGGTTGTGATCTTGATTAGTAGATTTAGTTTTGATAATAAGCTTACCTGCAGCATTAGCTTCCCCAATTTCTTGGGTTACCTCTAACCAATCGGATGAGCTTTCTAATTTCCAATCTACAGCACGGTATTCATCTTGAGGCTCATTATTTATAAACTTCTGTTGGTAACTATATACCCTTATTTCTAGAGTCTCACCCTTTTTAGTACCATCGAAAGTATGGGAAGTAGTTTCCGGAGTGATACTAAAATAAGTTCCCCAGGTCTCTACTTTAGGAGCAGCCTTTTGTTGTATCAGAGTTACTTCCCTTTCTACACCCTGAACTACTACCTTGAGGACCTGCTCTTTTAAGGTCTGTTCTGTATTTACTGCTTTCGGTTTTACACGAATGGTAGCAGTACCAGTTCCTGATAGTGAAGATATTTCAAAATCTACTGCCATTATATAATCCTCCTTATTTCTTTTCTAACTTCATTACGTATTTCCTTTTGTAAGGCAGCTTTTCCACCAGCAGCCTTAAATGCAGGAGCCCAGAGAGGACGAGGTGGTAAATTACCATCTCTACTACCATACTCTAACATGATAGCTATCTGATTCAAAGTTTTTCTTGAAGTCTTACCAGTATAAGTAATCTTCTTGATTCCAATTGGTAAACCAACGAAAGTTCTTTTCTTACCTTTTACTAAGGTAACTGACCTGGCATATTGTCCAGTAAGATTTAGCATGGTATGGTCTCCATATTTCTTTATGGTACCAGGAGCATGTGGTGGCCAAGATACTCCGGAACCCCTTGGAGGTACACCAGTATTCAAACTTCGTCTTACTATACGAAGAAGTTGATTACCAAACTTTTCTGTACCTTTCGCATAACCCTTAGTTAAGATACTTGGAGTTTTAGCAATCAACCTTTCTGCACGAGCTTGTTCTCGTTTATCTACGTATATTTCTAGAGGACCAATTGGAGTCGATAGTGTAATATTAACCGACTTACTTGGCATAATTCTTATTATTGTTTAGGTTTATCTAATCCCAATTCTTGAGCAATCCTTAATAAAAGGGTTTCTTGGTTAGTTAACCTCTCATTCATGGATAACTTAAATTCTTCGAAATCTGGAGCAGGATTACGAGGTGATTCTGAACGATTATTAATTAAACCAAGAATATTATCGCATTCAGAAACAACGGCCTCAAATTTGGCTTTGTTATTTAAAATATTTAAAGCATTCTGTTTCTGCATTGATACCTCATTAATGATATTATCGAGATTGGTCGTATAATAGGTACCATTATAAATACCTTCATTTACATTAGTTGGTAAATAAATGGTAATTTGAGATATTGAATCTTGTATCACTAATTCGATACTGTTAACAAAACCTTCTTTACCATTTGAGGCCATTGGTTTACTTTCGCCAACTTTTAAAACTCTTGCTTGGTCAAAGATTGGATAACCAGACCGACGATCTTTCTCTAAGGTGAAAATCATATCACCCTTTTGTACTTTCTGAAAAATCAATTCTTCCATAATCATTTTCTATTTATTAAGTTTAAACCGAATGATACTGCACCTGGATTCTTCTGCATGAAGTCTACCAGTTTTAGAAATTGATAGTATCCAAATTGATTAATGAGTACCTGAGCTTTGTTTGCTACTTCTTGAGCAACCTCTATATTTGGAGCAGGTAATGCTAGTTGTATCTTAAATTCGGTGAGTTGTTCTTGTTGTTCCATAACCCCTTAGTTAATGTGTTAAAACGAAAAAAGGAGTACACCTAAAATAGATGCACTCCTTTTTAGTCATCCCAGCAAATTAAAAATTACTGAGCCGGTGTAGTTGTACCTTTTAAGGCAGCCACAACCAGAATGATTATTACAACAATCACTACCTCTATCGGCAATCACTACGCCTTCACCGGCACCTTTTACTTCTACTCCCATAATTTTATTGGTTTTAGGAAATTAATAATTAAGTTTTTAGGGTCTCTCCTATAATAAATACTGGTGTTGTATATAACCTATGATATACTAAATACATAATCATAGGTTATAGTTGCAGCACTCTGGTTAATAATAAGTGTTATCTTCTTACCAGATTCTGATTGAGTTACTGTTACTGCGACAGACCTTGAGGATTCAGCAGTGTTCTCATAAGTTTTAACTAAGAACACATTATCTACTATATTAATAGTAGTCCAACTCGGTACATTTTGACTTGCTCCTACCGGATATATATCAGAGGTTTCTGTACCATTTATCACTTTCTTTTTATAAGAGATAAGTGGAATCTCTTCAGTTTTTCCCAAAGCTGGATGAGCAATAGATTTAGAAGTCTGACTTCCAGGAGCACTCCCCCAATTAAAATAATAATTATAAAATACACTTGCACCGCCCTGAGTGATATCCACATAATCGGAAGCACCTGCATAAAAAGCCATAACTCTAATAGACCTACTACTTGTACTGGTATTCTCAGAAGCACTAAGTGTAGTACCTGATAGACTAAATCCTGAGATATCATTGGTACTTAAACTTGGAGTAGCACTATCAGAGCCATCCCTTGTATTTGAACCCGAAGTATAATTCGCATATCTTGGTCTACTAGCACTTGGGTACAAAGTTACACTACCTCCAGTATTACCGATGGTATAAGAACTTGCAGTTAAGCTTACACTCCAAGAGCCATAAGTATACCCAGTAAATTCGTTTGCTGCCTGGTATACTGGTACACTTACAGATTTGGTTTTACCATTTAGTGATAAGGTACCAGTAAGGGTTCCTACCTTGGTTCTAGATTTAACGGTAGTACCCAAAGAACCTGCACTAACTGCAGTACCATAACTAATGCTAGCACCGCTTGTAATTGTGCCACCTCCAGTTGTAGAACCATTCCATCCCCAAGTCTGAGAATATGATGGCATACTTGAGAATGAACTTCTACTTCCTCCACTTGCAGGTATATCGGATACACTTCCTCCACTTGCAGTGATTTCACTATAGGTTCTATAACCTGCCGACTGAGAACAAGATACGGTTAACTTCTTCCCTGTTTCAGCTTGGGTTAAGGTTACCGTACCACTTCGTGTACTGGTAGAAGTATTATTACCCATAGTTACAGAAGTACCACTTCCAGATACACTACCAGAGTTGGCTCTAGTATAAGTTAAAGCTATTTGGTTACCATAATTATGCCCATTTCTTAATTCTTGCTTGTAAGAAGTAACTGAAAAAGTTTTGGTACCTCCAGTAGCCCCAAAAGACATAGAGGTAGGTGTTACACTCCAACCATAACTCCAAGATTGAGAGGCTGCTTCCTGATACCATTTGATAGTATAGGTTTTACCTGAACCTTGTTGTATGATAGTACCGTCAGTTTTAGACCTGGCAGTTAACTCAAGATTCTCGGTAGCTCTCCAACCTGTACCGTCTGCCCAAGTTACCCAAGAAGGTCTGCCCGAATGACTATATGCAACACTCTCTACAGTACTAGTAGCTACACCATCCAAATATTTAGTTCTAGTAGAAGTAGCCCCAAACAAAGGCTTCTCATTAGTAGGTTCTCCGCCTAAAGCCGAGAAATTCAAAGTATCTGTCCAAAGAGTAAAAGTATATTTCCAAGTTACCTTATGAATATCTTCTAACTTTACTACTTCAGTATCTTTATAGGAACTGGCATTGGATAGCTCCAACCCCACATAACTTTCCCCTGTTCCAGTAGGGGAGAGTGCTAACAATTCAGCCTTGGTAGGACAATCATTACCATCCTTACCAAGGCCTACTTTAGTTTTGACAGCACTCCAGGTTGCTATCTCTCCCATGATTATTTATTTTTAAGTTCTTGAATCTCAGCCTTCAAAGCCTTAATCTCATCATAGAGAAGTTTAACACCTTCGATTGCCAAGGTTGACATCTTGTGGTATTTAACTTGTTTTACGAGTACGTATTCTTCTCCGTTGATTTCCAAGGTTTCGAATTCCTCTGGATTAGGTACAGTAGATTTCTCTACTGGAACTTCCTCTACATATTTACCAAATCCCAATCCCTCAAGATTCTGAGCAATAGTTCCCTCGTCCTCTTTACCAAGCATTTCGAATGACTTAGTTGGTATCTGGCAAATCTGTTCCAGAGTATGATTCAAATCTTTAACATTAGATTTGAGTCGAACATCTGAAGATTCTTTGAAGAAACCAGAAGGAGCCGTGGTCTTAGCAAATACTACCTGGTCAGTAGTTGCCAATCCCAATTGAGCTCTAGTTACTGTATGAGGATTATCCTTTCTACCTGCATGGTTATTGATAGAAGTTTGAGCAGCAGTACCTGCAGCCTTAGCATCGGCAATAGCAGCAGCCTGAGCAGTAGATACTGGCTTATTTGCATCCGAAGTATTGGAAGCATTACCCAAACCAACCTGGGATTTGGTAACTCCATGAGGATTAGATTTATTGGCAATATGGTTATTTACCTTAGTTTCCAATGCAGTTACATCTGAACCTGTATCGGAGATTTGATTATCAATATAGGTTTTTAGTTCTGTACGAAGAGCATTGATAGCATTAGTTCTATTGGTAATCTCATTTGCCAACCCCTGTACGGTATTATCCAAGTTAGTCTTATCTGCTGCAGTCATTACACCTGCAGTAGTCTTAGTTGCTGCAAGTATATCTCTAATTAAATCTGTATCACCTTCATAAGTCTTACCCTCTGCACTCTTAGTTTTATTATTAAGAGTAGCTCTTACATTAGTTGAATTATGGGTAAGAGTGAATCCAGTAAGAATAATTCCTGGAAGAGAACTATTAAAGGTATCATGAGCATTATCTTTTGCAATACGGGCCTCTTGTTCAGCTTCAATAGCATCTGGTAAGGTTTGATTAAGCTTTATTACACTATCGGCATCCATCAGACCAGCTTCTTTAGTAGTGGCTGGAGTTAGAGGGATTACCATCCCATCGGGTTTATCAATGTAATGCCCTTGACCATCCGTAGCAGAATAGTTACATAAGATAATAACATTACGCTTATTTTTGTTAGCTATTGAAACCTTACTAATTAAATTTTTAGGCATGCTAGATACCACATCCTCAAGATGCTTACCTCTACTACCTTCGAAAGCAGTACCTGCGATTTCCCCAATGATAAGAGACGAAGTATTACTGTCTACGAATTTAGTACCTGACCAACGGAATTGGTATGGAGGTTCACCATCGGCAACATTTATATAAATCTTACCAGATTCTCCAACTACGGGAGTTTGGTGACCTGCATCCGTATACAATTGAACATTAGTAAGACCTCCAGTGGGGCTTACATCATAGGTAGCATATACTTCAAGTACATCATCTACATATGAAGGCAAATGGTTAGCAGGTACTAACCCCTTCCCATCCAATGGAGCAAAGCCATCAGCCTTACCCTTGGTTGCTACAAAGGCATCATGCTTAGCTTCTAGAGTGTTAATGTTATTCTGCAGTTTATTATCAAGGGCAGTGTCTGCCGCAGTTCTATCAGCAATCTCTTTATCAATCCTTGCACCCAATGCAGTATCAGCAGAAGTACGAGCAGTTGCTTCATCGTTTACAGCTTTAGTAAACTTGGTATCTAAAGCAGTATCTGCAGCTTTTCTATCAGCTACTTCTTGAGCAAGAGCGGCTTCTGATTTACCGTCCAAAGCTTCGATAGCATCTTTACGGTCCTGAACCTCTTGAGCAATAGCATTGGGTAATGTCTCATCCAGATTAACTTTATCTTGGGCGGTCATTACACCAGCTTTCTCTGTAGTAGCTGCTGGGATATAAGTAGTCTTATAATCTTCAGGCTCATGAGTATAAATACCCTCTTCTTTTTTAGAAGAGAAATTATGAGTTAAAGTAACATGACTGCTTTGTTGACCTACCTCAACTGGTTTATCACCAGATAAGATAATAATATTATCTGGTATAGAATCAAACAGCTTCTTATCTGCTGCAGTTTGTACACCAGCTTTCTCTGCAGTAGAGGCAGGCAATGTAATAGGATTCTGTTCTACTGTACCATCTTCAACTACGGTCTTAGTAGCAGCTATGCCAACAGTAGTTTCATTGGGAGTTACTGCACCAAGAGCAAAGTTAGCCGTAGAGATTCTATCTAACTCAACCTTATCCTTAGCAGTCATCGTACCAGCCTTAGTAGCCGATACCTGAGGCAAATCGAAAGTTTCGGTAGTATCAGCATTCAAACCGTTATCCTTAGTTACGGTTACTGTTACCTTATTAGCATCAGAAGCTGCAGAGATATCAGTTAAAGAATTTGGGTCTAACCCATCTAACTTAACCTTGTCTGCAGCAGACATAACTCCAGCAAGAGTTTGAGTTACCGGAAGTAAATTCTTGGTAGCTTCTACTTCTTCACCATATTGGTTATTTGCCTTATCCTTGGTTGAAGTCTTTACTTTGAAAGAAAGCTGAGTACCTGTTCGGGTTACAGTACTAACATCGGTAACCATGGTATCAGGCAAAGCATCAGAAGTACCTTCTTCAGCTACCAGTCTTTCTTCATGGTCATCGGTAATGTTAGTGAATTTATTATCTAAGGCAGTATCAGCATCGGTTCTGTCCTGAATTTCTTTATCGATACGTTTACCCAAAGCTGTATCGGCAGCAATACGGGCAGCTTCTTCTGCATCGATGTTATCCTGGAGAACTTTATCTGCGGCCTTTCTTTCCTCTCTCTCTGTATTTAAGTCAGAAGTATTCTGGTCAATCTTTGCTTCTAATCGAATATCCTCAGCCTTACGAGCAGCGATTTCATTATTCAGCAAATCGGTAATGGCAGTATAGTTACCATTAATGTTATCCTGAATACCCTGAATCAATTCCAGATTACGTTGAATATTAGCAGCATTCTGAGTTACCAGAGCATTGGTAGCATTCAAGGAAGTTAACAGCTCCGTACGAGTTTCAGTTACGAAAGTTCTCAACTCATTTACCGTAGTAGTAAGAGTATTACTTAAGTTAGTGAAAGTCTGTTGCAGAGTATTATCTCCTTGTTCACGCAGATTCTTTTCAGCTTCAAGCTTATTCTCCAACTCAGTAAGCTTAGCAGTCATAGTTGCTGCAAAGTTGGGGTCATCACCGAGAGCCTTAGCAATCTCGGCCAAAGTATCAAGTACCTCTGGAGCAGAGCCAATAATCTTTTGGATAGCTGCCTCTACTTGTTCAGCACTCTGGAAATCTGAATCGTTTAATAACTCAGATACCTTAGTGATGTAATTTGCATGTTCTTCGATGCCATCCAACTTGGCATATAGCAAGTCAGTGAAGTCATTTGAAGAAAGTACTTTACCGTCTACCTTATCTACCTTCTTTCCATCCATTGCCTGGTCAGCAGCAATTCGATCTGCTTTTTCCTGAGCAATAGCATTATTAATAAGGGTATCTTGGTTAGCACGTTCTGTAGCTTCCTTATCGATATTATTCTGCAACTCAGTATCACCAGCTAAGCGGTCATTCTTTTCGGTAAGTATATTTTGGTTGATACCCGCCATATCATCTTTATGGTTCTGAAGGTTGGTATCAATCTTGGCCTCAAGAGAAGTCTCTTTGGCAATTGCTCGGTCTTTCTCTGCATTAATAGCAGTAGTATTAGCATTTACCTTTGCTTTTAATTCATTCATAGCATCGGTATTACCTGCCTCTAGAGAATCAATACGAACTCCCAAAGCATTATCACCAGCAATACGATTTTCCTTTTCTTGTTCAAGCTTAGTGTTAATATTACCTACTTCGGATTCCAAAGCCTGCTTAGCATTATCTAATTTAGCTGTGAACTCAGTACTCAGAGATTTATCGGCTGCAGTACGGTCTGCTACTTCTTTATCCAAATTTACCTGAAGAACTTGGTCTGCAGCTTTTCTTTCTACACTCTCAGTATTAAGGTCAATATTGAGAGTATCGATACGAGAACTCAAAGCACTGTCGGCATTCGTACGGTCAACGATTTCTTCGTTAATCATATCCTTAACTTCCTTGTAGTTATCACCTACAGTCTTAGTTAAGTTTGTGATTGCCTCTGAATTTCTTTCGATATTATGTTGATTAGTAGCGATTGCCGTAGTATTGGCATTTACCTGCTCAGTAAGCTCATTACGCAAAGTATTGATAGACTCTTGCATACTCAAAGCCAAGTCTGAGATACGCTGGTTAACGTTAGCCAGACTTTGAGTATATGCTTCATCAGCAGTCTTTCTTTCGGCAATCTCCTTATCCAAGTTAGCCTGAATTACTGCATCGGCATCTTTACGGTCTTGGATTTCCTTATTAAGGTTATCTCTTACAACTCCGAGTGCAGCATCTCCAGTAGCAGACTTATTGTCTACGTATTCTTTCAGTTTAGTTTCAAGGGCAGTATCTGCATCCTTACGAGCTTGAACTTCAGCAGCTACTTCAGCACTGTTTGCCTCGTCTCCTGCAATACGGTCTTCGATTTCTTGGTTAACCTGTTCTGTAATTGCAGCCAACTTCCTAGTGATGGTAGTTGCAAAGTTGGGGTCATTTCCAAGGGCATCAGCAATTTCCTTAAGAGTATCAAGTACTTCAGGTGCTGAACCAATAATCTTTTGGATAGCCGCATTTACTTCCTCTTCAGTTTGGAAACCGGCATCATTTATAAGCTGAGAGAGATGGGTAATATAGTTTGCCTTTTCTTCTATGCCATCCAATTTAGCTTTGAGTATATCGGTAAAGTCGTTCTTAGTCAAAGAATAACCTTCACGTTTATCTACCTTCTTAGCATCAAGGTCTTTATCACCTTTTTCTCTAGCAGCAGCCTCGGCAGCAATAGCATTAAGCAATTGTTCTTTGTCTTCTACACCCTGCTCTTTTATATCCTCGATTTTGTGTTCGAGAACTAAATCCTGAGCAGCACGAGTAGTGGCCTCTGAATCTATATTGTTCTGTAATACCTGGTCTGCAGCAGTACGTGCTTGAGCTTCCTGGTCAATCTTACCTTGAAGAGCATTGTCTGCATTAGTACGGTCTGTTACCTCTTTAGAGATTTCATCGTGAAGAACTTGGTCCTCAGAATGACGGTCTACCTTCTCTTGGTCAATCTTACCCTGAAGAGCTAAAGTATCAGCCTGGCGATTAGTGATTTCTTCATTAATCTTAGAATCCAGTACGGTATCTGCATTGGTACGATTTGCAGTTTCTTCAGCAATCTTTGCCTCGAGTGCAGCCTTATCATTGATATGAAGAGTCTTAAGGTTATTTACACTTTCCTTAATCTCATTATCGGCAGCGATACGTTCATCTTTTTCCTTTTGAATAAGGTCCTTGAGTTCTTTCTCAAGTTCATCATTATCTTGATTTACCTTATCTTCAAGGTCTTTGATGTCTTCAGCATTCTTATCTACCTTCTTCTCAACTCGGTCGATTTCAGCTTTTAAGTCTGCCTTAACGGTATCAATCTTCTTATTGATTTGGTCTAACCCATATTCTAGGTTATCCTGAACTGCAGCTACTGCAGCACCCAGAGCAGCTTCGGCTTCCTTAGCACGATTAACCTCTTCGGTTAAAGCAGTACGAAGGTCGGTTAATTTATTAGTGATAGTAGTTGCAAAGTTGGGGTCATTGCCCAATGCTTCTGCCAACTCTTTAAGAGTATCAAGGGCATCATCAGCACCATCAACCAAATCACTAATCATCTGTTTAACTTCTTCCTCGGTTTGATATTTCAAATCATTCTCAAGCTGAGAAACTTTAGTGATATAATTTGCATGTTCTTCGATGCCATCAAGTTTAGCCTTCAACTCATCGGTAAAATCATTTTTCGATAAGTCGTATCCTTCTTTCTTATCTACCTTATTCTTGATAGAAAGTACGAAGGCCCAGAACTCATTTATAGTTCCTCCAAAGCCAGCTTTAACAAAGTCATCATAGTAACCCTGTAATAACCGCTGGTCTATTTCTTCGCAGGTATAATACTTACTTACATACATATTTTATAAAATTTAAGGATTAATTACTGCACGTTGACGACCCAGTAAGAATTCAGAATCGATATCCCTGAATGGTTCTCCCTCTGAACCACAGAAGGCATTTATTGGTACATCCGGATTTTCGGGGTCTACATCTCCACCGTCCTCAATATCTCCCCGTATGCAAGCATAATCAGGAAGCCTATTTACACGGAACTTTATTACCTGGCCTATACCAGGATGAGGTATTATTTTATCCCAGATATCCCCGAAGTAATCTTGAAAGCAGGTGACAAATTTGTTTCCGGTCATCGATTGAAATGCCGTTACATCATTGCCATTACCTTTCATTTCAATATGAACTCCAGAGGTACCATTGAGGATAACCAGATTACTATCAAACCAAATTCCACTGTTTGTAGTAATTGGTGTCCACCTCAGTACTAACATCTTTGCCATATACTTTATTTTTATTCTACAAATTCAACTTTGGTATCTCGGTCTCTCTTTAGGATAATCATGAAAACTAAAGCCTCATCCTTTGCCTGAGCAGTCTGAGTATCTCCAGAAGGCTTATACGTTATACCATTAATTACAAACCTATCTTGTTCCCAATTAAAATCCCAATAACCCTCCGGTGTAAGATAACCGATTTGTTCTATATAAGATTTAGAAATTAGTATTGATAAGTTTTCATCATCCAATTCTCCTGAAATAGTTGCCTTGTTGATAGGCCAGTTTCTGAAAGCATTGTAGTAACACAATGCTTCGATTTGGATGTTATAATATTTAGGTATACTGTCTTCGGCATGACTGAGAAGCTGATTAACATGTTTGGCCCAGGTTATGGATTGCCTACCAGCATCCCAATCTAAGAAGTCAGTGATAATTTTCTTGTATCTATCCCAAGAGCGGTTCTTTACCATTCTCCAGGGTTCTTTTGTCATAACTTAGTTAGAATTGATTTCTTACCACCTTTTACTGGAGCACTTGGGTTGGGTCCATCTAATACTCCAGGTTGCCTTCTGTTAACTACTTTAGGAACTACGGTTCTGAATACTTCATCACAGAATGGTAAGTAGATTTCCAATCGTGAAGCTAACATACAAAGGTTCTTTCTTAATTCATCTATTAATCCACCTGGTTGCATTGCTTGAGAAAGTGTTTTCCATAGGGAACTTGTAGCATCTGCCAAGGTATCATAATATTGCACTTCAGTAGGCCCAGTAGTGATTTGTTTTATCCTATCACCTCGGGCAAGTTCGGGTTTAGAAGTACCATCACCAGTTTGTTCTTTGGTAGAAGTTAATTGACTTAGGTATTCTGAAGTACTTGTTAATAGATTAAGTATCTTCACATTGAGAAAGTCCCATGCTGCCAATTCCATTATTAATTGGTTTTCTAGTGCTTCATACCATAATTCATCAGTATACTTATCTGCAGGAATTTGGTGATTTACTAGAGGACCAATATAATATTGCCATTTGGTGATGTAGATAGATTTATCTTCCCTGGTCATTCCCTCTGATATCTCTGAAGGGATATAATGGTCGATTAAGTTATATATTGTATCGGCTAATGCCGTATGCCCATAATCACAAACTACCAGAGTCTTATCTACGGTGATATCTAAACCGCTAGAGTTAGTTACATGTAATGTTACGGTATAGAAACCGGGAGTTTCATAAGAATAGGAAACATGTCTTCCACCATTGAAAACCTCTCCATTATCATCACCAAAGTCCCAGTCAAAAATGGATTTGGCCGGGACTTTGGATATGACTCTGAATGAAACTTCCAGACCTGACGTAACGTACAAAAAGTCCAGATTGTTATTCATATTAGTCTGTCTTATGTAATTTTCATATATTACCCTTTAGAAGAGGATTCGAATTCTTCCAGCAAAGCCTGAATAAGTGTTTCTACTGTATCATCTTTCTCGGCAACGATTTCATGAAGACCTGCTACCAGTTTCAGTTCTTCCAGGGAATAGCCCTTTGCAAGTTTTTCAAGAGTCATGCCTTTCTTGAACTGAGCATTCAGTCTCTTATCCAACTTTTCGATGTCGGCCTCTGAATACTTTTCGATTTCTGATTTATCAGCAATGATAATCAGATGGCCAGAGGCAATTGCCTTCTGAATCTTTGGTGCACGGAATTGACGACGAGAGAGTTCCTTGTCTTCTCCTCTACAAACGGTAATACCAGTTGATTGGTCATGAAAACTGTAAGCTCTTGGTCCCACAGTTACTGTATATTTATCTTTAGCCATATTTCCTAAGATTTAAAAATGATTAAAGAGAGGATAGGTCTTTTTAGTTACCTACCCTCTCAGGGAATTTATATAGATGAAACCGGACGTCCCTTATTATTCTAGGTTAACCATCAAATATGGGTCTACGTTCATGAACTCGGGGAAACCGAATTCTGAGAACTTCTTGTCAGCAGCCAGCAACAGAGTTGCATCCTGGTACATCTTAGAGAAGCCAGTAGTCAAGCTTGCATAGATTGCCTGAGTCTGGTTAGAAACGATTCTTTCAGATTCAAGCATCAACTGACGAGCAGTAAGCTTAATCAAGGCAGCAGATGTATCAATCAACAGCAACTGTTGGTCGGGTGTACCCGGGTGAATGTAGAAGTCAGCATTCTTGGGAACAGGAGACTTAACATTCAGGGTAGCTTCTGTAGTACCAGAGTGACGATCCTTGAATTCCGGCAAGTTCAGCATTTCGATTGCCTGGTCTTCACCACCAATCATAGTTTGGAAGTTACGTCCCATACGAGCAGCACGTACCCAAATATGCAGAAGGTCTTTGTAAGTGATACCGTTAGTTGTTTCGTATACACCGATTACCGGGGCAGACTCAGAGCCATCAGGGTTGTTACCATTGATAGCAACGTCCATAGCCAGAGTATCCAGAGCATAACCCAACTGAACACCAAAATCACGAAGGTAGATTCCCAAGACATCGAGTGAAACATAGTTACGAACTTCATCAGTAAGTTTGAAACCTTTTCCGATTTTGAAGAGGCTAACTGATTTCTGTCCGAAGCTAACATCACCCAATGGGATAGTTTCTGCCTCATTAACCTTTGCAGGGGCAGCATCCGACATGTTAACCATCGGCATGATTGCTTGTAAACCATTGATTGGTTGGTCAGATGCAATGATATTTGGATAGAACGGAGCCTGGCGCATACCCAATGTGATAGCAGCACGAATGATTTCCGGAACAATCCAACGAATATTCTGTTGGGGCATTGTAAAGATGTTCTGCATCGTGTCCACTTTTGGATTGATGCCCATCTTTTCAAAAAGTTCATCTTCTGAAATACCCCATTTACCGGTAACCAATTCTCCAAAAGTTACCTCTACAGGCTTCTTGTCCTGTGAACCGGAACGAACAGCTTCCAAGCTTCTTACCATTTCCGGCAGCTCATTCATAAAATCCTGAGCCTTCAACTTTGTAATATCTATTTTATTTTCCATAACTTCTTTTCTCTTATTTGATGAGTACTTGAATTACCTCATTTGCCTCTTCTGCTGGATTAAGGGCAATGAACTGGGTTGAAGTTGCTTGGTTAGCTTTTACGAATCTATCGTTAAGCAATTTTCCATCGGGAGTTACATAGCCAGCTTCTATATTTCCGTTTGATACCCAGTTACAAATCATGTAACCTTCCATAGCTACTGTTACCTCTACCGGGAAATTTCTTTGAGGTTGATAAGCAGGGTTAACGTTATCCGTTACTGCTACACCCAAATAAACTTGAGTAGCTGTATCAGTGCAAGGGTAAATCAAACCTTCTTCATTCAAAGCCACTGGCATACCCTGTACGATTTTCTCTCCAGCTTTAACATTGAAAGCCTGGTGCAATTTGTGTGACTCACTTTTGTAAATCACCGCTCTCGGGGTTCTTTCCCCAAAGAGAGTAAGTTGCTGAGGGTCGTTTACGATTTTAGTTTTTTCCATAACGCGGATTATTTATATTAGTTATTTGATTTTGTTTCGATACAAGTTATCGATTACATTCTTAGTACTCGGAGATTCTGAATTCCGTTGGGTATCAGTACCCTGGGTTCCAGTTTTACCCTCGGTATCATCCTCAGCAATTGAGGAAGCACGGTTGACGTCCTTAGAACCACATTTTGAGCAAGTGAGAGGGAACTTCTCTTCCAAGCGAGCTTGGTAATCCTTGGTCAAGGAAATAAGAGTAGTAATACCAGTAGTCTCGGCATTGAGCATCGTAACGATTGTCTCATCTACCTTATCACCCATCAACTTCTTGTAGGTTTCTACGGCATTTTCACGTAGAGAAGCAATGTGATTCTTTCCTACGGTTGCCATTTCCTTCAAGTTAGCTACTTCGGCATTCAAGTTGGTAATCTGTTCCGTAAGAGAAGTTTTCTCTGTAGTAAGATTATCTACCGAAGTTTGCAATTCGTTTCTGGATGATACCAAAGTCTGAATGCAGGCAATTACATTTTCCTGATTCATCTCTTTACCTTCTTCCAGGGTAAGCATGTTATCCCCAAAAAGGCTTTCAAGAAATTTTTGTAATTCGTTCATGTTATCTTTATTTGAATGATTATCATTGGCATCATTATCATTAAAAGAACCCTGAGTATCGTTCTTTTCTTGATATGATGTTAAATCTGATTTATAATCAGTAAAGAAGTATTGCTTCGATTTATCATCTCTGTATTCTTCATAAGATGCCCAAGTTCTTTTGGCAAAGGTTGGGTTAATGATTTTACCATCCGAGCCAATTTTCTGGGCAAATGAATCAGCACCATGTGAAACTAGTGAGGTCTCAAGGTAACGAACAATTTCAGTAACAATTCTACGTACCATAACTCCCTTAGAGTCATAAGTACCCAGTTTCTGATAAAATTCGTTATCTTCCATTTGGGGATGGGATTTATCCCACTTAAATTGTACAGTAACTGAATTACTATGAATTGAAGGAGGTTCCATAAGGATGCCTCTAGCAATTCTTGGGTTTGCCTTACCATCGATTTTCAGAATACCGTTGATACCAGCGGGTATAGTAAAGCTACCGTCTTTATAGGATTCCTGCCACATTACTTGTGATACAGCACCAATAGCATTACCGATGTTGGTTTCATGGTCACAGTTTACTGTTTGACCAAGCAACATCTTCATAGAAGCCTTTAGTACTCCATTCTGACCAAAGTCTGTCGGGTTCCAATTCTTAGATACAATCGTTTCCGAAAGTAATCGGAACATAGGTTCGATAAACTCTTCGTCCTTAGGAGTTAGTTCCGATTTGTCTAGGTTGGGATAGTAAGTATTATAATCTATATCCCCTCCCCAAAACCCAAATTGAGCAATGGAATCCGGTGTAGGATTTTTCCATTTGTAATAATTCTCTGAGAAAGCCTTGGCTCCCACTGCTTCTGGGATATACCCAGCCATAATGGTATGGCCTTGACCTATCACCATAGAATCAAGATGCTCTTTGTTTTTCTTTGTAAATTTACTCATCTTGCTTTAGTATTTTGGTCTCCTCGAGAAGGAGCCGGGTTATTCTTATCTCTTGACCTACGAGCAGATTGGTTTTTATCATCCTGCCTTTGTTTCTTCTTGGTACCCTCTTGTGGGTCTATATTACCACCCTTAGCAAATTGGTCCTCAAGTGAAACTCTTGGTTCCTTTTCATCTGGTGAATCATAACCCATTGCCCAAGCATATTGCTCTTGGCTAATGATACCTGCCTTATACAATAAGTCAAGGTTCTGTATCTTATACTGAAGACCTTGTTGGATTTTAACTTCATCAGAAACTGTAGAAGTTCCCCAATCAATCTTCATTCCCTTATTATTAAATCCTGCCAGACGCAGTTCTAGAGAATAAAGTCGGTCCAATACATAAGCTACAAGCATTTGGATATTTTTTAACTGGCTAATCATCTTAGACAGCATTATACCCGTTGCACCTTCACCAGTAGTAGATGATACCCCAATGATAGAGCCATTAACTCCCAACCCATTTGCTACAGATTGTTGGTTCATATTCCAAGGCTTCTCGATATTACCGAGCTCCTTAGTAGTAGAATTTAGTTTGAATTCATGGTCATCTATGTAACCAGCAACTACTCCATCCTTCATACCCTCTTTAACATTACGTTTAAGGATATTGAGTTCATGGTATAATCTGGATTCATAAGATTTGATACTCTCATTTGGCCTTTGTGGAGATTTCTGCATCTTAGCTTCTAAGAAACCAACCATACCACAAATCTCCATGATATGTTTGAAGTTAATCTTCATATCATTTTGTCCTTTGAGAGAATCCAATGCAGGCATAAATGGAGGAACTCCATAAGGTTCATCGGTATCATTGAACATACCAACATAGAAGTAGGTTTCTGGGTTAAGCTTAATGTAATCTTGTTGCTTAACAAAGAAATTTATATTCTTTTGGTAAGGAGCATACACCCCATTTAATTCCCGTTTAAACTTGATATGCTCTGGTTTAAGGAATAATACAGTAGCCAATCCATCAAGCTTGTCATTTGGTACGCCTTCTACAGATATTGCCCCACTTACAAGAAGTTGAACAATCATTTTATTAACTAAACCATCTATACCAGCAGTATATCTGGTCCATCCCTTGGTGGCTTTCTTAAGATGTTCTCTCATCTTTGAAGCCTCTTCATCGGTATTATTAGGGAAAGTTACTGTATGACTGGTGTTAGCTAACTTAAACATATCTTGCAATGCGATGCCCATATCAGGATTTACTTTATATAAATCCCGAATTAAAGGTATCACATCAACACGAAAAGAGGGTTCAACTAATTTAGTCAACCCTTGTAATGATGTAATTAAGTTATCGCTATCATCGTCAACTGAAACTCTACCAGGCGAAATCGATGTGGCAGGCTTCTCCTCTTTATTAGAGGATGTACCATTCTTGGGAGGGTCCTTCTTACGTCCCCAACCCCAACTAAAATTGAAGTACTTTTTCATCTTGGTTGTACGATTACGTTAGTTTTTCCTTTCCTTATGTGATTACATATTGCTTTTCCAAAGATATCATCATCGGCATATACATCTCCTTCAAGGTCTACATCTACAGCTGAATTGTTAGCCCTATGTTTACCCATTGCAACAGGTCTACCTAAACCATCATAAATGAAGGTATAAGCTTCTTGTACAAAGAATGGGTCCTTAATGATTACATGATCTAATCGAATATCTTCTTCCAAGTTCTCTATTATCACTGAACGATTCTTTTGGGTGGTTAACCAACCAGGGGATTTATCCATTTCAGGTCTACTTTTACCTTTTTTCTTTAGCATCTTCTGGTAGTAGTAAAGGTTAGGGTAGCCTTCGTCTTGAAGCTTAGAAGTTACTGATAAACCAACGTCATTGGATTCTGGAGCTATTACTGCCCAGTTAAACAACTTCCCAGTATCACCAAGTAACTTAGCATAAGCTCCCACTGCCATTCTTCCCTTATATACTACTTGTTCTTCTCCTAGCTTATCCATACAAGTAAATGAAGAGTAGTCAGAAGCTCTACCAGTTGAAACGTCTGCACCAATGAAATATTCTTTATCTGATTTGGGTTCACAGAATTGTCGGTATTGACCATTAAATCTCTTCTTAATAACTGGGTAATCACTAAGGCAATCTTCGATAGCTTTAATATCGGCTAAGTCGAAGACTGTATTACCAGATGATAAGAAGTCACCATCAATTTCTTGTGCAGTTCGTTTTGCTCCCAAAGCAGAAGACATTTGGTTATACCAATTGATATCTCGTTCTGGGTGCATTTGCCAGTATAATCGAATTGGGTTAAAAGGATTACCTCCTGCAATGGCATCTACCCAAGTTGAGTGATAGAAATTACCAACTCCATAGGGAGTGGAATTGACGATGGCAGCTCCACCAGTGGAAAGAGTAGGGAATGCAGCAGCCCAAATTTGAGCAGCCCATCTTACTACTGCTGCCTCGTCAATTACCAGAAGAGAAAGGGATTCCGAACGACCGGCTTCGGATGATGTCGGAATTGATTCAATAAATGACCCATTATCAAATTCTATCATGGAAGCAGAACCGTATTCTCCAGCTCTACCATTGATTATGGGAGTTTGAAGGTACCATGGAAGATTCTTGTACATGAACTTAATCTTCTTAAGCACCTTCTTAGCAGTTGTGTCTTTGATAGAGATAATGTTTATCTTTTTGTTGGGATGGTACATCGCCAACCAAAGACAGTACATTGAAATAAGTTCTGTAATTCCTGCCTGACGGAACTTGAGAATGATATTGAATCGTTGGGCAATGAAATTGTAGAGAACAGATTTCTGAAAGGGGTATAAATCGAATCTTACCTTTCCTTTTACTGGATGTATCACATAGCAAAAAAGGCTAAAAAAGAAAACATCACTAGAAACTCGGGATAAGTTTGATAGCTCCTCCCGAGTTAATGTAGTTCTAGTTTCTGAGATAGTCTTTGCCATTACTTAAAAGTTATACGTTATTTGAAATTCGATGTCAGTACCTATACCAGATTTTATCTTCGGGTAGTAAAAGGTATTGACTCCGAATTTGTAATTAAATCTCTTAGTCTTGATTGAAAGACCAGCTCCCATATCGAATAGATTATTGAAAGGTCTATATTTGCCATAAATGTATGGACTAAGTGATAACCTTGCAACTTTCTTTCGAGTTAATTGACCTTCATACCAGTTGTAGTTGTACTTATCTAAGTCGATTGGGAATAGTCTAGTTGAATAAGTGTTAGTCTCCTTATTGAACAGACTTAAGTTCAACTTATCTTTCTTCAAAACAATTTGAACCAGGGAATCTTGGTTACTGATAACTGGCTGCCTTAGCATGGAATCAGGAAAGAGAGTTGGCTGCTTATTATCATGAACTAAGATTTTACCTGGTTCAACTTTTTCTGAGTACTTCTTCTCTGGTTTGAAGGGTTTCTCTGTGTATACTGTATCTGGGATTTCATTGACCGCT
>OHLW01000256.1_pt1 | contig 24478 bp, 18 predicted proteins | sample 1569231 | NCBI WGS metagenome assembly OHLW01 (sample SAMEA3879544, study PRJEB24766) | human gut metagenome | biome: human-associated habitat; feature: feces | place: USA | collected 1985/1987
ATAATATATATCTTTGTGGTATAAGGCAAGGGTAATAAAATAATAACTAACCAATAAAACAAATAATTATGGCTAAGAGCATTAAAGGTACACAGACAGAGAAAAACTTGTTAACTTCATTTGCAGGTGAATCACAAGCTAGAATGCGTTATACTTATTTTGCAAGTACTGCAAAAAAAGAAGGTTATGAACAAATCGCTGCTATTTTCACAGAAACAGCTGATCAGGAAAAGGAACATGCAAAACGTATGTTTAAGTGGTTGGAAGGTGGTATGGTAGAAATTACTGCCAGCTATCCTGCAGGTATGATCGGTACAACAATGGAAAATCTGAAAGCCGCTGCTGCCGGAGAAAATGAAGAATGGACGACTGATTATCCTCACTTTGCTGATGTGGCCGATCAGGAAGGTTTTCCTGCTATTGCTACGATGTATCGCAGAATTGCTGAAGCAGAAAAGGGCCATGAAGAAAGATACTTGGCTTTATTGAAGAATGTGGAAGAAGGTACAGTATTCAAAAAAGCAGAAGAGACTGTATGGCAGTGCCGTAACTGTGGTTACATTTATGTAGGTACAGAAGCTCCTGATGTATGTCCGGCATGTTTGCATCCGCAGGCTTACTTTGAAGTAAAGAAGAACAATTATTAATTGAGATAGAATTATCCGTTTACCGTGTCCGGCTTCTCCCGATTGGGGGGAAGCCGGATTTTTGTTTCATTAGAATATCCTGTATGATTTAAGCGTAATGATGCAGGGTTGAAAAGACTTTGGAGTTTTTTTATAATGCCCGATTGAAATTAAAACAAATGCTTTTGTAATATAAAATTAACCATTCGGTTAAGATAATGAAATTGGCTGTTCATGCCATCGTAACGTCCCGACTGTACTTTTGCGGCAAATTAATCTAAAGTATTTATGGGAAAGTTCAATTATTTGTGGTTTAGGAATATTCTGTTGTTATCAGCAGGTATGTGGGGATTGGCTATGCCTTATGCTGTTGCTGATGATAAAATGAAGGAAAGTCCTATTACAGAACAGGTTCGTACAAAAATTCAGGTGTCTGGAGTTGTTGTGGACAGCAATGGCGAACCATTGATTGGTGCAACGATTCGTGAAAAAGAAAGTGGAAACGGAACAATAACCGATGTAGACGGAAAGTTTACACTTTCCATTCCTGTTGATGCCGTAATTGTGATAAGTTATGTGGGATATCGGGACAAACTTATTGCGGTGAATGGGAAAACATCTTTTAAAATAGAACTGGAAGACGATACGGAAACGCTTGGTGAGGTAGTGGTCGTGGGATACGGTATTCAGAAGAAAGCCAATCTTTCGGGGTCGGTAGACCAAATCACTTCAACCCAGTTGGAGCAACGACCTATGACGGATTTGTCGAAAGGATTGCAGGGAATGGTACCTAATTTGAATGTTGATTTTACCAGTGGAGAGCCGGGACAGGCTGCCAATATTAATATTCGTGGTGAAGCTTCCATCAACGGTGGTTCTCCGCTGATTCTGATAGATGGCGTAGCTTCGGATGCTGAAGAGATGAATCGCTTGTTACCCGAAGATGTAGAGAGTCTTTCGGTATTGAAAGATGCTTCTTCGGCTGCCATTTACGGTGCCCGTGCCGCTTTTGGGGTTGTTTTGATTACGACCAAGCAAGGGAAGGGCGATAGAATTCAGGTGAATTATAACAATAATTTCTCGTGGAAGCGTCCTTCTTCATTGACTGAAAAAACTTCCGATCCTTATATTTATTTGAAACTGAAGAACATTGCGGTGTTAAACACTCCTTGGAGCTCCGGTCATGTGACCAGTGACGAGCGTTTGGAGTGGGCACGTCAACGTTCTGACAATCCCGATGGAACGGAAGCCATACGCCTGAATCCGTTGGACAACACGCAGTGGGAGTATATGGGTAATCGCAACTGGACAAATTATTTTCTGGATAAGAGTACATTCAGTCAGGCACATCAGCTTTCCATTTCCGGTGCGACAGAGAAAACCAAGTTTTATTTGTCGGGAGGTGTGGACAGTGAAGACGGTGTTTTCTCAGGTGTGGTAAAAAATGACAAGTATATTCGTTACAGTATGCGAGGCAAAGTTAATTATCAGATTTGGAACTGGTTGTCTGTTTCCAATAATACCTCTTTTGTCTCTACTACCCGTAAAAAACCGAGTTATTATAATTTGAGTGATTTTTACGATGCAGAGCCTCACGACATGGACGTGAACCCCGACGGTACATGGGCAAACAGTGAACTGGGTATTGCATTGGCACAATTGGTGGACGGAGGCGAGGAGAAAACCGTTTACGACCGTTTGCAAAGTACTTTCTCGGCCGAAATGAATTTTTGGGAAAGAATGTTGGTGCTGAACGCTAACTTTACTTTTTCAAAAAGCCATGAAGATTACGACTGGTATAAGACTAAGTATCGCATTGGCTACGGACCGGATGATGTTCGCGAACAGGGTACAAGCCGTGCTTACAAAGGCAGTACTTCCGAACTATATACCGTGCTTGACTTGTATGCCACGTTGACCAAGTCGTTCGACAAGCATTTGGTGAGTGGTGTGTTAGGTTTCAATCAAGAATATAGCCGTTGGGACAAATTCACTGCCGACCGTTACGACATCATATCTACCTCTTTGCCTTCCATCGGCTTGTCCTCAGGCGAACAGTATGTAGACGAAACTTATAAGGATTGGGCTATTCGTGGCTTGTTTTTCCGTGCTAATTATATGTATGACAACCGTTATATTTTTGAATTGAACGGCCGTTATGATGGAACTTCACGTTTCCCCAAAAACAAACGATATGGCTTTTTCCCTTCGGGTTCGGTAGCATGGCGTGTCGATGTGGAACCTTTCTTTGAACCGCTCCGGTCTTTATTCTCACAATTCAAGATACGTGCTTCGTATGGTTCATTGGGCAATCAGCTGGTAACCGAATATGGATATATTCCTTCTATGAATTCGTCATTGGGCAGTTACCTGATTGATGGAAAATTGCAACAAACCGTTACAGCTCCGGGCTTGGTTTCTCCCGATTACACTTGGGAACAGGTGCGTACATTGAACGGAGGTATTGACTTGGCGTTGTGGAACAATAAATTGGTGGTCTCTTTTGACATTTACCGTCGTGATACAAAGGGAATGCTTACATTAGGAAAAGAATTGCCGGGTGTGTTGGGCAAGACAGAGCCGAAAGAGAATGCCGCCGACCTGAAGACAAGAGGATGGGAATTGTCTGTCGCTTATCGGGATGAGTTTCAACTGAAAGGTAAACCTCTGAATTGGGGGGCACGCTTCGTATTGTCCGACAATCGTTCATGGATTACAAAGTTTGACAATCCTACCAAAAACCTTAGTCAATATTATGAAGGACAGGAATTGGGCGAAATTTGGGGATTGCAAAGTGATGGGCTGTTCAAGAGCAAGGAAGAAATTGCTGCGTTGGATGAAACAGAAATTATACCTTGGGGTGCATTGGAAATCGTGGAAGGATGGCCTAAATACAAAGATTTGGATGGCGACCAGCGCATAACGAAGGGTACTACTGTAGACAAACCGGGTGACTTGAGTGTTATAGGAAATTCATCACCTCGCTTTCGTTTTGGTTTAAACCTGAATGCAGAATGGAACGGGTTTGACGTATCGGCTTTCTTGCACGGAATAGGCAAGCGCGATTATTACCCTGTCAGCTATCTATATTGGAGTTTCTACCAACAACCGTATACCGGCGGACAGGTGCATGCTTTTGATTTCTATCGCCCTACGACAGACAGCGACGTAGAAATGGCCAAACATTCCCAGTCTTACATCAATGCGGGCTTGGCTAATCAGAATCTGGATTCTAAATATCCGGTGTTCCAGTCTTGGCTGGCCGATAAGAATTTGGGAACAGGCATTAACGGTATGGGGCTTGCCATTCCGCAAACCAACTATATGTTGAACGGTTCTTATCTGAGAATTAAGAATATAACGATAGGATATACATTACCGGCCCGTTGGACTAAGAAGACGCACTTGAACCGTGTTCGTATTTATGTTAGTGGCGACAATCTCTTTGAATGGAGCGGGCTGAAGAAATATTTCGATCCCGAAGCGGTAACCAATTCCGATTCTTACGGATATGTCTATCCGTTCAACCGCCAATATTCGTTTGGTATAAATGTAACTCTCTAAAAAAGAAATATTTAATAGAAACATGATAATGAAAAGTAGATTTTATATATGGCTTAGTTTGGTAGCAGGTTTGTTGGCTACTTCATGCAATGATGCCTTTATGGACCGTCAGCCTCATACAGAAATAGGTGCGGACAGTTATTTCAATACGGAAGAAGATTTGAAAATGTATTGTTATGGCTTGATCAACACACCCGGTTATAACTATACGGCAGATGCCGGTACAGATGACCAGGCTACTACAGATAATGTAGAGGTAAAGAACATCATGACTTCGGCCAATCCTACGTCGGTAACTATTTCTGCAGGTTGGTCGTGGGAACGCCTGTACAATATCAATTTCTTCTTGGAACGTTGCGAAAAGGCTGTCGTTCCTTCCGATGTGCTTGCACATTATCAGGGAATAGCCCGTTACTACCGGGCTGCCTTTTATATGGATATGGTGAAGCGTTTTTCGGATGTTCCTTGGTATGATAAGACATTGACCACTGATGACCAGGACTTATACAAAGGGCGTGACAAACGGGAGGATGTGGTTACCAAGATATTCGAAGACTATCAGTTTGCAGCAGAGCATGTAAAAACAGGGCAACCCAAAGGAACCATAGACAAATGGATTGTGCTGGCTACCATGGCACGTCATGCGCTTTATGAAGGTACATACCGCAAATATCACGAAGAATTGAATTTGCAGAATACGGCAGATATTTATCTTAGAATAGCAGTGGATGCTGCATCGCAGATTATGGAAGAGGGTGGTTTCAGTTTATATAATACGGGAAATCCTGAAAGTGATTACTCAACCTTGTTCAATTCGTTGGATCTGACTACTAATCCTGAGATAATTCAGGCCCACTATTATGAAAAAGCTACTGCTAGCAACGGATTCTGGGCTTATATGTTCGGAAATTATATCCCTTGTCCTACCAAGGACTTGGTGCAGGCTTACTTGATGAGTGACGGCTCTTACTATTCTGCCCAGCCGGGATATGAGACCAAGCAATTTGTCGAGGAGTTTCAGAATAGAGATCCTCGTATGAGCCAAACATTGGCTTATCCGGGGTGGGAATTGGTGAATACCATGACTTATGCACCCGGTGCAGGTATATATGTGCAGAACTTGAATAAGAATTTCTCCGGTTATCATCAAATAAAAGGTTTTATCAACAACAAGGATCAAGATTATTATTACAGCATTGACTATCCGGTCATTCGTTATGCCGAGGTGTTGTTGACTTATGCCGAAGCACGTGCCGAACTGAATGAACTGACTCAGAGTGATTTGGATAATACAATCAATTTAATCCGCGACCGTGCCGGTATGCCTCACATGTTGCTTTCTCCGCAGGCTGACCCTGCTTTGCAGGAAGCTTTTCCCGGAGTGTCTCCTTTGCTGTTGGAGATACGTCGCGAACGTCGGGTGGAACTGGTATTTGAAGGATTCCGTTTTGACGATTTGATGCGCTGGAAAGCCGGAAAATTGTTGGAAAAGGAACCGGAAGGACTTTATTTTCCGGGATTGGGCAAATACGACTTGACGGGCGACGGTATAGAAGACATTTATTTGATTCCTTCGGATGCGAACATTCCTGCCGAGGCCGATAAGGAAACCAATTCGTTGGGAGAGAAACTGGTGTACTACAGAACAGGAAGCATTGACGATGTAAATGCAACGGTTTATTTGCGCGAAGGAACCAAAGGCAATATATTAACCATTAAAGATATGGGTACTTTTCAAGAGCCTAAATACTATTATCGTCCGGTGCCCAAGCATGAAATGGATTTGAACCCGAATTTGGGTCCTCAATTATTTGGTTGGGAATAATAAATATAAGAATAGTTATGAAGAAAAATTGTTTGAATTGGTTTTTGTCGGCTGCCTTTTTATTTTTGTTGGGCAGTTGTGCAAACAAAGTGAAACCCGGGCAAGAACCGGAAGTGAAAGAGAAGTTTACCTTTGCTTATTTTACAGATGTTCATTTGAACAAGGATAATCGTGGCAATGGTGATGTTGCTTTGCGCATGGCATTGTCTGACGCAAAGAACAAAAGGGTGGACTTTATTTTGTTTGGAGGAGATAATGCGGATACCGATGCTTTGGGAGATGCAGAGCACACGGCAGATTCTTTGCATGAACGTTTCAAGTCGATTGTAGATGAGGCCGGAATCCCGCTTTATTTCACGATAGGAAACCATGACCGTTATTATCGTCGGAATGGCGAGACGGATACATTGGGATTCGGCTTGTTTGAAAAGTACTTTGGAAACACATTCGGTTCTTTCGACCATAAAGGAGTGCATTTCATTACACTAAACGGTCTTTTCCCTTGCGAAAAAGGCCCTTATTCGGTAAGCCCTGAAGAAATGGAATGGCTGAAAAGCGATTTGCAAAAAGTGGGAAAAGAAGTTCCGGTGGTAGTATCCATTCATGTGCCTATGCTTTCGCTTTACTATCCGGTGGTGGAAGGTAATTTCAAGGGAGCCGACATGATATGCAACACTAAGGACGTTTTTGAGGTACTGAATGGTTATAATGTGCAGCTTGTCCTTCAAGGACATCAGCATATTTACGAGCAAATTCAGGAAAGAAACCGCTGGTTTGTCACCGCCGGAGCAGTGTCGGCATATTGGTGGGGAGGCGCTTTCCTTGAAACGGAAGAAGGTTATTTGCTAGTTCGTGTGGACGAGAATAACCGTTTCAGTTGGGAATATGTGGATTATGGATGGAGTGTAGGAAATAATAATAACTAATATATATGAAAACAAGAAATGTATGGATACTGGCAGCTTTGTTGTGCGGTCAGATAGGTGTGCAGGCTCAGGAAGCATTGCCCAAGGAAGTCAAAGTAGGTAAAGAACGTATAAAGGCGCGTCATGAAATATGTCTGCCACAAATCGATGACTATCAGTTGCTGAAGTGTGATTTTCATATCCACACTATTTTTTCCGATGGTATTGTGTGGCCTTCGCTTCGTGTGCAGGAGGCATGGGAAGAAGGATTGGACGCCATTGCAATAACCGATCATATTGAGGGCCAGCCGGCTCGCCGGGGGTTGCAGACAGGTAATCACAATTATTCGTTTGATGCTGCTCGTGAAGAGGCTTTCCGGAGAAATATCATTTTAATAAAGGGAGGAGAAATTACCCGTTCCATGCCTCCCGGACATTTGAATGCTTTGTTTGTGGAAGATCTGAATGTGCTCGACCAAAAAGACTATATGAAAGCCATCGAGGAAGCGCACAATCAGGGAGCGTTCATCCAGTGGAATCATCCGGGATGGGGAGTGAACGAAATCAAGTGGCACGATGTGCACGAGGAATTATACAAGAAAGGATGGTTGAACGGCATTGAAGTGTTCAATGAGTTCGAGTGGTATCCGGTGGCTTTGGATTGGGTCAATGAAAAGAACCTGACATTGCTTGGCAATACAGATGTGCACGATGTTATCGAGCGTTTGTATGATTTTCAAACAACCACTCATCGCCCTATGACTTTGGTTTTGGCTAAAGAAAGGACAGAGGAGGGAATAAAGGATGCTTTGTTTAATCGGCGTACTATGGTCTATTTTTACGATAATTTGATGGGCAAGAAAGAATATTTGGATAAGTTCTTTTGGGGAGCAGTTCAAGTAAGTCCGGTTTATTATAGCAGTGAAAAGCGTAATTATCTGGAAATAAAAAACAGTAGTGATGTACCTTTCAGATTGAAGAAAGTGGATAAAGCTCGGAAAGGATATCCCGAACGGATAGAGATACCGGCAAGACATTCTGTAACAGTTGTTTTGTCTAAAGATGACAATAACACAGGCAAGGTTCAATATGAGGTGGAGAACTTGATTGTTTCTCCTCGTGAGAAATTGCAAGTTGCCTTATTCTGATAGAATTGTCAGCTGTAGGGGCAGGGTTTGCCTGCCTGAAGACACAAGCCAACTGTTTTCGGGCGAGCGAACCTCGCCCCTACGAGCGAAACGACAGCATTATCCACGTTTTGACACACTCCCTTCGTTTTTGGGTTACACTTCTTTGTAAACCATCATTTTCATACCTCGATATACTACAATGATTTTTTATATCCGAAGTAGATATTCATTTCAGCAAATTTCCCGGTAAAGTCAGTTTATTCTCTTTTTGACTTCGGAAGATAACCATGGTTTGCGGTTGCTTTAAATCTGTTTCTTGAACTGCTTTCTGCAAGTCAGCCAGGTTATTCACGGTTTTGCCGCCCAGCTCCAAAATCACATCGTTGGGGCGGATATAGTCACGCAACACACTACCCAGTGCATTGACCGAAATGACATAAACGCCGCGTTCCGTATCCATACCGGTGGCAGAACGTTCGCCCAGGGTATCCAAGTTTTTAATTTGTAGTCCTTGCCATTCGATAGTGGCATGTGCTTTTCCTTCTTCCATGAGAATGGGTTTGGGAAATTCGGGCGTCTTGGCCAAAGCTTTTAATCGGGGTGAGACAACTCCGAATCTATCCATGTCAAAGTTGCGGAAGCCACAACGAAAAACAGCGTCCGAATGGTTGTCAATCCGATAATCTCCCCGGCTCGGGTTAAGGAAGGCAGGGGTGCATACAATGGAATGTGCATCGGTATTCTGTTTGCGGGCTTTTTGGTAAGCAGTGCTGTCGGTAAAGATGTTATAATCCACTTCCAGACCCCAATGGCGGACTTGAATCGGCCGGTAAGAAGACATCACAATATTACGGGTAAACACATCACCGCTGTTCTTAAACCATACGTGAGGATGGAAAGAGTTATTGACTATGATATTGTTTTCTACTACCCGATAGAAGCCTTCACGCAGTTTGATGCCTCCGTTCAGACACAGATTGTTATAAATGTGGTAATTACCGGAGCCGTCGTCCAAGTCAATGTCCCAACCTCTGTCGCAGCGAAAACGATTATGCCGCAATACGATGGGCGAAGTGACGTCTGCCAGAATCAGTGAGGGTTCGGCATTTACCAACGAATCCATTACTTGGCGGTGAGGATGCCAGAAACGGTCACGTCCCCAAGAATTGAAGGAACCATGGTCACCGGTTTCTTTTACAGTGTCAAACACATCGTTGAATTCGATGATATGCCCGCCCCAAGTTCCTTCGCTGACGTTGATGCCGGCACGCGGAGTATCATAGATGCTATTGTGGCTGACTGTGATGTGTCGGCATATGGATAGTTCCACTCCCGTAATCTGTTTCTCGAACAGACCGATGGAGTGAATCAGATTGTCATATACCAGACAATGAGCCGGATAGTTATTTCCTATAGGACCGGGTATACGATCCAGTTTCCCGGCCGCTACAAACTCATTATATTCGAAGCTTGGAGAGCGGACAGCATTCGGGTCGCCCACAAAGCAAACAGCACTGGCTCCGATACGGGTAAAATGAGAACCCGATACGGTGGAGCGGCGGTTATAACAGGAGAAGAAGACTGCGTTTCCTCCCAAATTATGAATATAGCAATCTTTCAGCGAGCAATCTTCCGTACCTTCAAACACCACGGCACCACCCCGATAGACCATCCAGTCCGAGCGGAGCAACGGTTCGTATTTATCCATAAAAGTACGCAATGTTTGTGTCAGTTCGATTCCCTGTATAGTAATGTGAGTGACCGGCTGTTGTTCCGAACCGCGGAATTCAATCAGATGCTTGAGTATGGGAGTCTCGAAGACGGCTGTTTTTGCGTCTTCGTCCGGCATGGGATAATAATATAAGGTGGAAGATTCCGCCTGATAGAACCATTCACCCGGAGCGTCCAATTCTTCGAATATATTTTCCACCATCCGGTTTTTGGCGTGTAATCCTGATTGGCGGTTGTTCTGCCATCCGCCTTCCAGCATCAGTTTTCCGGCTTTGTCTTTACCGGTGATGCGGTAGTGAAAATCACCCCAGTCGCTTATGTGCATGGCATGGAGGTATCCTCCTTCGGGATGTTTCCAGCTCTTTACCCTCCGGGGAGCGGTGGCATCGGCTGAGGTACCGTTGAAACGCACTGCTGTGGAATCGAAATTGGGATAACGTGCCATGTGGCGGATGTTTCCGTTACTCAACAGCATATCCGGGTAACGTATGTCATCTTGGAGAACAGCTGTCAGGATACCTTTTTTATAAGGCTTCCACACAGGGTGTAATACTTTTCCGCCGGATAGCGTTACTTGTTCATTGCGGAAGGCACGTATGGATAATGGTTTCTCTTTTCCACCGTCTTCGGGAGTGAAGATTATAGGACGCTCCAACCGATAGATACCTTTACGCAAATAGATGGTTGTTTCGCCTTGAGCTTTTCGAGCTTTCAATTGTGCCCGCTCAATGGTTCGGAAAGGTTTTTGGAGGCTTCCGTCGTGACTGTCATTCCCATCGGGAGCCACATAATATTGATTCTGTGCCCACAGGAACAATACTTGTACCAGTAGGCATAGAGTCAAAATACTTTTTTTCATTCTATTATTTCTTTTCTGCTTCGGCATGCGGATAATCAATCGTGTAGTGCAGGCCGCGGCTTTCTTTGCGTTCCATTGCCTGACGCGTAATCAGATATCCGATGTTAATCATGTTGCGCAATTCACACAGTTCGCGTGATGCCTTGCAGCGTTTAAACAGTCGTTCGGTTTCTTCATACAGGATGTCCAAACGGTTCCAGGCACGAATCAGGCGCGTATTACTGCGCACGATACCCACATAGGCTTCCATGATTTGGTTCACTTCTTTCATGCTCTGTGTAATCAGCACACGTTCTTCATTATTCATGGTGCCGTCATCGTTCCATTCGGGAATGTCCTCATTGTAATCATACCGGTCGAGCACACTCAAAGCATGTTTGGCCGCAGCATCGGCGTAAACCACTGCTTCAATCAGTGAGTTGGATGCCAGACGGTTGCCGCCGTGCAGTCCCGTGCAGGAACACTCGCCGATGGCGTACAGGCGGTTGATGCTGGACTGTCCGTCCAAATCCACCTTAATGCCTCCGCACAGATAGTGAGCTGCCGGAGCAACAGGAATATAATCTTTGGTGATATCGATACCCAGACTGAGACATTTCTTATATATATTAGGGAAATGCTTCTTGGTTTCTTCCGGGTCTTTATGAGTGACATCCAGATAAACATGGTCTTCACCGCGCTGTTTCATTTCACTGTCGATGGCACGTGCCACGATATCACGCGGAGCAAGAGACAGACGCGGATCGTATTTTTGCATAAACTCCTCACCACTCTGGTTTTTCAACACGGCACCGTAACCGCGCATGGCTTCAGTGATGAGGAAGCTGGGACGGTCGCCCGGATGAAAGAGGGCAGTGGGATGGAACTGAATGAACTCCATATCTTTCACTGCGCCTTTGGCACGATATACCATGGCAATACCGTCACCGGTTGCTACCAGCGGATTGGTGGTATTGCGATAAACGGCTTCACAGCCTCCTGTGGCCATAATAGTCACTTTGGATAAGAAAGTATCTACTTCTCCGGTGCTTTCGTTCAGCACATACGCGCCAAAACATTTGATGCCCGGAGTATGACGGGTTACGATGATACCCAAATGGTGTTGAGTAATGATTTCTACTGCATAATGATCGGTAAAAACCGTAATATTGGGGTGGGCTTTTACAGTCTTGATGAGGCTTGTCTGTATTTCTGCGCCGGTATTGTCTTTATGGTGCAGGATACGGAACTCGGAATGTCCTCCTTCTTTATGTAAGTCAAACTCTCCGTTTTCTTTCTTGTCAAACTCTACTCCCCATTTTATTAATTCTTGAATCTGCGATGGAGCTTCGCGCACAACTTTTTCCACGGCTGCACGGTCACTAATCCAGTCACCGGCAATCATTGTATCTTCAATGTGCTTTTCGAAATTGTCTACTTTCAGGTTGGTAACAGATGAGATACCTCCCTGAGCAAAATAGGTATTGGCTTCTTCCAGCCCGGCTTTACAAATGAGGGCAACCTTGCCTTTGTGAGCCACTTTCAGTGCGAAGCTCATTCCGGCAATTCCGGAGCCGATCACAAGGAAATCGAATTTTCTAACCATGATAATGTGATTTATGGTTGCAAAGGTAAAGAAAACCTTTTTTCATTGTACATTTTAATGCTGTTATTTGCTGCCTTTTTTTGAAAGATACGGTATGATATGTATTTTATTGGTGTTCTTCTTTTCGTTTAAAATGGATTCGTTTGTTGTTTTATGGTCGTGGGAATCTTGTTCCGTGATTGTGGGGATGGAAGAAAAACAATCAGCTCTTTTAAAATAATTGAGAACAAATGATTAACTTGCGCCAAAATTTAAAATTATGATGAATCGGACTTTTCATGTAAAGATTTCAGGAACAACTCATTTGTTTCTTATTCTGTTTACTTTGATTATGCTGGTTGCCTTTTGGTACAAAGGGGCGGCATTGATAGGGCTGTTTTTCGCTATGATTGTCATTATCAATATAGAGCGTATCATCCATTCTACCTATACATTGACGGCAGACGGAAACTTGGTGATTTATAACGGACGTTTCCAAAAGGAGAAGACCATTCCGCTTTCACGGATTACGGATGTAGAACTGAAACGTCTCTTCGGATTGAAACACCTGAGATTCACCCGATATGTATTGGTGCATTATGACAATGATAAGGTGATAGACCTTCTGCCGGAGAAGCCTGAGGAATTTATGAATGCATTGGTCAGGCGGTTGGAACATAAAGAAGAGGATGAAGATACTTTTTGAAGAAAATATGTAGCAGAAAACCGGTTATTTTAGTATCTTTCGGACATACAACCTTTAAAATCGGAAAACATGGAACAAGTATTTAAGACAAAATGGGTTCCCGATTGGCAATATGTAGGAATGGGGGTCGCCATATTGGTCGTGATTGTTATCTTTTTTTGGCTGCAGGAATGGACGGCTTTGGGTGGTTTAATTGTACCTCTCATGCAGTTTTATTCTCAGTCGAAGACTATTTATACGATTAAAGATAGCGGTGTGCTGGAAGTTAAATCGGTATGGGGCAAAAGATTCTGTGTGGATGGCATCAGGAACATTACTTACCAGCCTCATGCCCTTGGGATGCAAAAGATAAAAGTTGAACATGCACAAGGATTTGTGATGATAAGTCCCGACAGACCTTTGGAGTTTGTGGAAGCTTTGAAGAAGGTATGTCCCGGCCTGGCGGTCGAAGGTTTTGAATTGATAAAGAACTGATTAATTTTAATAAATACCATGAAATATCAAATTGCGATTATCGGTGGAGGGCCTGCTGGCTATACTGCTGCCGAAGTTGCCGGAAAAGCCGGCCTCAGTGTTGTGTTGTTTGAAAAGAGGAGTCTGGGGGGCGTGTGCCTGAATGAAGGTTGCATTCCCACAAAGACATTGCTCTATTCCGCCAAAGTGTATGATTATGCCAAGCACGCTTCCAAATATGCGGTCACTGTGCCCGAAGCTTCTTTTGACTTGGGCAAGATTGTTGCCCGGAAATCAAAGGTGGTGCGTAAGCTGGTGTTGGGCATCAAGGCGAAACTGACTGCCCATCAGGTGAATATAGTAACGGGAGAGGCTACTGTCATAGATAAGAACACGGTGAAATGCGGTGAGGAGATTTACGAATGCGAGAACCTGTTGCTTTGTACCGGTAGCGATACATTTATTCCTCCCATTCCGGGAGTGGATGGCGTGGATTATTGGACACACCGTGATGCATTGGACAATAAGGAAGTGCCTGCTTCACTGGCCATTGTCGGAGGTGGCGTAATCGGAATGGAATTTGCTTCTTTCTTCAATAGTTTGGGCGTACAGGTTACTGTGGTCGAGATGATGGATGAAATCCTCGGTGGAATGGATAAGGAGCTTTCGGCAATGTTGCGTGCCGAGTATGCCAAGAAAGGAATTAAGTTCCTGCTGAGTACCAAGGTGGTAGGAGTGGCAAAAGAGGAGAACGGAGTAACGGTCTCTTACGAAAATGCAGAAGGGGCGGGAAGTGTTTCAGCCGAAAAGTTACTGATGAGTGTAGGCCGTCGCCCCGTAATGAAAGGTTTCGGATTGGAGAATCTGAATTTGGAACTGACGGAACGTAAGTGCGTCAAGGTGGACGAACACATGCAGTCTTCGGTTCCCGGTGTCTATGTGTGCGGAGACTTGAACGGTGTCTCATTGTTGGCACATACGGCCGTGCGCGAAGCGGAAGTGGCTGTTCATCATATTCTTGGAAAAGAAGATGCGATGAGTTACCGTGCCATTCCGGGCGTAGTCTATACCAATCCTGAGATAGCGGGTGCAGGCATGAGTGAAGAAGCTCTGCAGGCTGCCGGCATTACTTATCATACCATAAAACTACCGATGGCATATTCCGGTCGCTTTGTGGCGGAAAATGAAGGAGTAAACGGGGTTTGCAAAGTATTGACTGCCGACGACGGAACGGTATTGGGTGCCCACATGCTGGGTAATCCTGCTTCCGAGTTGATTGTGTTGGCGGGCATGGCTATCGAAGACCGCAAGAAAGTGGATGATTGGAAACGATATGTGTTCCCTCACCCCACAGTAGGAGAAATCTTCAGAGAACTGTAAACATTCTCAAAGAGTATCCTGCCTAGCATTCCACCACCCGGTACACATTCCCCTTAGCGGTATGTACCCGCTCGGCCGGGTGGTGGAAAGGCTCTGCACCTCCTGAGGTTCTCAACTGTTTAATACCTTCTTATGGTATCCTGCTCTATAAAAAACACTCTTTGGTTCACTATCCGTTCGGGCAAAGTCAACCAATATAATGCATTTTCTGGTATCTGTTCGTATGTTTGCGTAGAATCTGTTGAGCTTTTGCAAGGAATGGATACAAAGGATTCCCTATCAACATCCCAATAGTGCAATGTATAATTCCTACTTCTTTTTTTCTTATCGAATGTATAACTGAACTTTTGGTCTGACCGGGGTATAAACAAATGCACTTCACCATTTGAACTCACATAAAAAGGAGCGGTCAGGTAACGTAAAGCACCATTGTCTGTTACATCGGCTACCATAAAGATATTATCACCCACCACATTTTTAAAAGAACACATCCCGTTTTCTAAATATGAGCCAACAGCCAATGGTTTCCATTCATAATAATTATGTACGCACAAATAGGCCTTGTCGTGAAGATTGTTTTTTTCCTTGTCCAAGATAGGTACTTCAAATTCGGTTGTTTTATCAAGATATTCATGGGTTACATCACGCCATAAAGGAGTATTGAGGAATGTCTGATAACCGCCTGTCGAAGAAATCTTGCCGTAATGCAAAGGATTGAATTGGTAACGGTAAACCTTGGCAGGCCTTCTGTGCCGTTTTTGAGAAAACATTCTTGCATGGACTTCCGGCTGGTCTTCTCCGGGACCAAAGCTATAAAATCGTCCGTCATTCCAAACCGCGCACCAGCTATGCCCCAAATCCATTTTCGGCCAAATGGTAAAATCAACGGCAACAGGTATACCTATCGCACGCATTATAAATGTACCCAAATTGCAAATGCCGTCACAGCGGCTAATTCCGGACTGATAAGTCTCTTCGATGGTCGGATAGAAAGGCAGGCCGGTATCTTGGTATCTTACAACCGATTTTAAATGTTCATTCAATGCCACGCAAGCTTCCAGCGGTGTCTTTACTCCTGCGGAATCCAGTAAAGGCAGAAACCGCTTCATCATCTCTTCACGCAAAGAAGATATTTTCTCCGTTTGCACCCTGTAAGGAAGTATATACGTGCAAAACACGTCAAAAGGCACATCCCTTGCCCAAGGCTTTTCCCATGCCATGAAAGCCAAATCTATATTCTTAATCAGAAAAGAGCTGTCAACAGAGAGGACATCATATATCATATCATGTTTTTCCAGATACCTACACCGTGTCAATGAGTCGCAATGCATTCCCAGTTCTTCCTTGTTCTTGAACTTGCATATATCAGGCCTGTATTTTTCCCCTTCCGGCGATAAATAATAGTCTTCCTGCGAATAATGATAAGGCATATTCTTGATAAGGAAGCAGGATGCCCGGTATTTTAAAGAATCGTGCTTGTAATGGCCAAGAACTGCCTCTAACGCATTGCGGTTTTCTCCAGACAGCTTCAAGGCTTGCTCGAGTTCACCACCGCTACGGCTTTGCGAACAAGCAGCTATAAAGCACGACAATATTATATAGGTTATAATTCTCATCACACTACTCTATTCTTTTAAATACTCTGTTCCAACGTATCTTTCCCGTATCACGGCTGCGCGAAGTAATGACCAGGGTGGCCTTTCCCACAATAAAGTCTTCAGGTATCAATCCCCAAAAACGCGAATCTACGGAATTCATGCTATTGTCCCCCACTCATGAAATAATAATTGCTCTTAAAACGATATCCGTCCAATTCTTTATTGCCCAAATAAACTTTCTCATCCTGAAACAGCACTTCCTCACCCTGTTCCCACACTATTATTTTTTTGTACAGAAGGTAGTTTGTTCTGTTCATTGGAATGGAATCGTTCTTTCCCGGTATATAAAAAGGACCAAACTCTCTGATGTTCCATCGGACAATGCTGTCGAAAGGAAGCGTGTAATATTGGTCGTCAGGAATATTATCAGGATTAAATTTCATGATTCGCTTTTGAGATTCAATATTGCCGGCCAATACATTCCCATCACCAATCATATAGATTCCGTCATGGATAAACAGAGTATCTCCGGGGACAGCCACACAACGCTTTACATAATAGTTTGATATGTTCATTTTCATATTCTCATCCCATTGATTCCACTCCGAATAAGGAAAATTAAAAACCAAGATATCATCCCTTCTGACCTTAGAAAAGCCAGACAATCTGTATACGTCAACCTCTTCGCCTTTCAGAGCAGTCCAAATGTTAAATATCCGTGCGCCTAAAGCCGGTTTACAGACAGATATGACATCCCCTTCTATCAATGTAGGCTCCATCGAGTCACTGGGAATTTTGAATGTAGCGAACAATAATATTTGCGCCAAAACATACAGCACCAACAGCGCGGCCAAACCAAAGATAGCATTAACTGCCTTATTCATCCATTTTCGAGCCCTCTTCATGGTTATAGTTATTTGACAGGTTTATCTATAATTTCATCCCAATAAGATTTTTCCATCTGAGGGCTGGAGACAGGATTGCCGACTAAAACAACCCGGTTATGCTCATCCAATAGAAAATATTTATCAGAAGAAAATTCATTCAATCTACCAATTCGATTATCTGCATCAATACAGACCGGATAGTCGGGTAAATCACAGTCCAGCATAAATTTCATCTCTTCCACGTCATTAGGAAACAAGAAGAAAGCAAATGAAACTGATTTGCTTAATGACTCGTCCGCCTTGATTTTAGCAATCAAATCGCTCCATCTGTCCAGATACAATTTACACCCCATGCAGTCTGTTGTATCTGCATAAATAAAGAACTTCCATTTCGACTTGTCAAAATCAAAATAAATCGTATCCTTTCCGGCTTTTGTAAATACAATATTTTCAGGAAAGGAAATTTGCTTGTTTTCCCATTGTCCTTCATTCGATTTGCAGGAAACGAAGAAAGCCAAAGGCAATATCCACAAGAGCCATCTATTTTTTAATTTTGTCATCCTATCATTTTTTATGGTTTTAGTACCCTAAACTCGCACTGAGATGTGCCTAAGTTTCCTAAGCCATCCGTTCCTTCTACCACGCCCACAAAGCTTGTATTGATGTCCGAACAGAAGAATTCTACTTCGGCTATTCCTTTCTCATCGGTGACAATGTCCGGTTTCCACAGCAAGACGTTCCGCGCATCCGGTAGCGGACTTTGCACGTCCAGCTCATCGGGTTGGTAGAACTCACGCGTGCCGTAATAGCCTTTCACACGCCACAGGTTGTTCATGCGGAGAAGTTCTTCTTCGGTAAATTCCTCACCTTTCCAAATAATCTCGTCTAGTTTCGTTAGAATCCATTTGTTATTCTCTCCTTTTGGCTCATATTTTATGAGATAATATTTCCGACCGATAACGGGGGAGCTTATTTTTCCAGGAGGAGGTACCGGACATCCTATAGGATGATGTGAATAACCTTTATAATCATTAAGGTACTCTATATTACCTCCCCCCGATATACACCCAGAGCATACCCATGCTGCTCCAACCTTCATTTGTGCCAAGCTATCTAACCTTCCCATCATCTTATCCCGAAATACTCTTCCTTTCTTACCTGTAACTGTTATCTCGGATAAAAGGATACTATTATCCTGACTAATAACAGGGTAATCAAGCTGCAATTCCGAAAACACTTGCGAAGGATTCATATATGGGAAATAAGACTGACAAGACTTCCGCAAGCTATCCACCTTACTGAAAGATTCTTCTATCACAATGGAAGGCTTGTATTCATCTTTATCCAGCATCGGCTTCAAATAAACATATCCGCCTCGCAATCCGAGCATCAAGTCCGTCGGCACCACGAACTTTCCCAAAGAGTCTATAAACACAAAACGGTTTTCAGTGTTCGGACCGGAAACTTGTAGCAACTGCTCTCCATTTCCCAACTCTTTCCGCTTCTTTTTCTTACCGATAATCTGCCTTCCTCTGATTTCATCCGAAAGGAAACAGTCCGCCAACATTGCCGTATCAGCCTTTTCCCATACATACCTGCGCCATCCTTGGGTAAGCAGCAACAGGTCGAGAGCAGCCTGGCGGTCTTTGTTGTTGCTATCAAAGTAATACGCCGGATTATGGATATTACCCTTTATCTCGGTGGAAAGGTAGCAATACGAAAGCATATTCTCAGGATTCAGTTCATTCTGATAAGCACGGTCGAAAATGCTCAGCCCCAGATGCGCCTGTACAGGATTGCCCTTCTCGTCCGTTACCTTTACGTTCAGTTTGCCCTTGCCACGGGTAAAGTAGCGCGCACTGTCCGTGTTCAACTCGATGTGCAATTTCCGTTCGGGATGGACATACACCAAGCGTTCCGCCATGGGCTGACCGTCGGCATTGTATAAAGTAAACTCGGCAATGCCCTGCATCGGAAACTCTTTCAATGGGATTCGGATTTTCAATCTCTCGCTCAAGGTGCCTGTTGCCGTGCAGCAAAGCCCGCCGCGCATTTTGCCTTCCAGCTTGATTGCCTGCGCCGCTGCCCCTTTCGGTTGGGAAAGAAGAAACTCCAGATACTCATCCGTCTGTTTACGCAAATGGACGGACAACACTGAAGATACCACTTCCGCAAATGGGAACTCCCTTCCATCGGACAACACCGCCTTATATGAAGCTCCTTTTATCGGAAGGATAAACACAAAACCCATACCGTCGTGCACGGACTCTAATTTAGCAATGTCCTTACCATTCTCCAGCAGCACTCCTTTTACCTTTGCCGGCATACCCTTCTCGTCCAGTGCTTTAAAAGCCACCTTGGTGGGAATTCCGTCAATCAGATAACCACCTTCGGGGAAGAAGGAAAACCGGGCAACAGGTTGGTCTTTTTCCTGCGGGGTATTCGTTCCTTTGTAGGCTATGCTCTTTACCACACGTATCTTCTTGGGATAGACCGGACGCAACGTGTCATTCAGAAAAGAAAAGCGGGTATAGGCATGGATGCGGTAATCGCCCTCCTTCAAGTCCTTGTCCACATAGACGTGCCCCTCGGCAATGCCGGAAAGGATGGGGTATTTCTCCTGCCATACGATGCTGTCCTTGGCATTGAGCATTTCCACAAACAGCGTCTTGCTTCGGTCGGAAAGGGCAAGGCTCTGAGCGTCCAAAGTGTAGGTCTTGAACCAAAGGTCTTCACCGGTCTCATAAATCCTCTTGTCTGTCTGGAGGTAGACAAGTTCTCTGGATTCCGGCATGGTTCCTTCCTGCGAATGGCAAGTAAGCGTATGACCAACCAACAAACACAGGAGAAAGAAAAATAATAACCTTACATTATAAAGCCTCATTTCCATTATTTTTTATGATAAAGATTACTCTTTATGCTGTTGTTTTAATAGTTTCTCCAAATTATAAAGAGCAGGTGTTTTAGGAGATTGAAAAGCATATTGCTGTAATTTCCCTTTATTTACTTGGATAACACAAGGATAAATTGAATGATCAGTCGGTAGCTTAAATTGATTATTCCAATCAATATAAACATTAGGATGTGATTTTATTTCAACTCCTGTTTTTTGCTGAAGGATTTTTAATGATTCAATATTGGTTAGTACGAACAATATTTTTTCATTGGATATATGTTTTTTCATAAAGAACTCAGCCTCTTGAATACACCCATGACACCCCATTCCGGGCAGCAGAATAACCCATTCATATTGTTGGTTAACGCTAAGTTGCTCAATAGCATTACTTAAAAATATTTTTTCTTTTTTTTTCTATTTTGTCCTCACAGGAAGCAAACAAAAAGAGTCCTAAAAATAAGACATTCGTTATATATTTGTTTAATACAGTCATTAACTTAATTTTTTCAGTGTTAATATCTTAAATATCAAGTAATTTTCATCCAGGTCGTTTTTATCTAAATATTCAATATTCAGCCCCTCTTCAGTAACAAAAGAATTTGCCCAATTCCATTCTTTCCCTGTTCCGAGTGTCGTTTCGCCTAAATATTCAAATTTTTCATTCATAATGATAACATTAATAAGCTTATCTTTCATAGTCATTTGAATAGTTGCATTAGGAATTCCGCGTTCTAAAAAACGATAATATATTTTTCGATAGTTGTCATAAATGATAGCACCGTACATATCCTGCTGTACATAATGAACGAGGCAGAGTTCACCGGGAGTTTTTCTAGGTTCATCGTAATCTATAGAATGAATGGCGGTTGCAACATTGCTACCTCCATAAATTTTGGTTATAACATTAGAATTCAGTTCACATACATATAAATCATGGGAAGCAGGAAAGCTATGTATCAAATTTCCATCAGGAGAAAGACAGGGGTAAACTTGAGTTGCAATTCCGTCCTCCCAATTCGTATCGCTATATATTTCTTTCGGATAAGTATAACGAAAATCGATAGCATTATTAAGCATATCTATGCATGCAGTAAATTTGAAATTCATTATATTGGACATAGTGAGAGACCTGAATGTTTGACCGGTCAAGTATATTTTATTCCCGATTCGGATGAAAGGATTGACTGTCTTCAGCCAATATTGAGGATAACGATCCGGCCAATCAGGTTCATTTGTCCTTAGTGATATCCTGTTTTTAACTTTACCCATACTGTCAGTAAGATCAACTTCGGTCATTGGCATATTATACACATAAATAGAATCCGGACTTTTGATATAATAACCGGCAACTCTCATTATAGCATCACTCCCCTCTCTATTATAGACTATTTTCTTCTGATATGAAGAATTATCATAATCATAAAAATAAATAGAATTCTTATATGAATTTAGGAAGGTCAATAAGCGATTGCCTGTAGAATCTGTATAGATTTGCATATATGGTGGTCTTGTTGGTGTCTCAGAGTCTAGAGCTATTTTTTTTTCGTCACTGACCATCAATTGATAAGTCGAGTTTAATTTCCCTTCTTTCTCGTTCTTTACACTTACTTGATTATTACTGCAAGACGAAAAGACGAAAAGAAAACAAACAAAATATAAACGTATATGCATAATTGTTTAGTCGATTAAATTATTTATGAATAAGGTGCAAATCGAAGACTCCCTTCTCTTCGCAAATGCGAAAAAGAAGGAACTCTTCGGGCCGAAGTGCTCTAGATGACAGATACATATCTAATATCCAGAATTTCTTTCACTAAATAGTTGTGAAAATACATTTGTGAACACAGTACCTACCTAAATTATTCTATTATAATAAGACCTCTTTAGTCGAATGTCTATTTTATAATAGTTTATATTTTAAATAGGCACTTAGTCCAGACAAAGCTTACCGCAGATTCTTACATTGAATAAGGGTTGCACTCGATTTTTTCAGTATCAAAGACACATATCTGAGCCGCATGCAAACAGTGTCCATGTGCAAATTCAAAAGGTGCACATTCCGCATTAGCTTCGCTAGCATTAACCAAGTCAGAAAGAGCTACGTCTCCTGAACCGTTAGTCATGCCAATTGAAGCATTAACACCCAACGCGATTGCAAAAATAGCAACCGCACCTAACAATTTTACTTTTGTCTTCATTTTTGTAAAATTTTAAATTAATAATTATTTAATTAATAAGCAGTCAGTTAATGTACTGCCTGATTTATATTTCTCAATCAAATTCAGCATTTCATCCTTCATTTCATCTATAGCTCTCGATTCTACCTTCACCTTTTTATTCAATAAACCTTCAGCCACGGAAACTGCCTGTTCTCCCTGTCCCGTCTTATCATATAACTTTGCCAACTTATACAACAGATAAAATTTGCTAGGTATCATATACCATGCCTGCAAATAGGCCTGTTCAGCTTCTTTGAACTGTGACAATGCTGTATAATTGTCTCCCAAAGCAATGTACACTATTACATTGGGGTAATGTAGTGTTGCCTGATTTAAAATGCCAACGGCTGAATCATGCTGTCGGTTCAGCGTCAACGCTTTTCCATAATAGGTCAAAAAATCACCGTCTTCTTTTAACCAGGGATATGCCAATTTACATTCATCAATACATTGTGCATAATCACCTCTATTATAGGAAAGATGAGACAAACTCCATTTCTTATAAGCTTGATAATAGGACGGTAACTTGCAAAGCCCACAAATACCTACTCCTACAAGCAATAAGAAAGATAATGCCGGAGCGTATTTTTTGCGAGACAAATCAATGGTAAAAATTTTCTTGTCCATATTGGCAATCCAAGCCAAGTAGCAAACAAGAGTTACTTTTATGGGCAATATTTGAGCCGGATAAGAAAACAGGGCAAAGGCAGCTATGCTTAAAATTCCGGCTTTGGCCATCAGCATGTTGTCTTTCTCATATTTATTTTGACTGTTCAATGCACAAACAAGGATGCCAAGCATCAGAATAAAGCCAACAAGCCCGGTCTCAACAAATGCCTGCAAATACTCATTAAAGGCATAACAAGTATCACTTGCAACCATGCTTTCCGGAGCATTGGGATTAATCTTGAAAAAATCCGCTTGCTTGTTCATATAGCAAGATTTGAAGTTATCAAAGCCAATACCCATCCATAAGTTTCCAGCTACAATTTCTGTTGACACATTCCAAACTAGTAAACGCCCCATAGCTGAATTTTCTTTCATTTTAAACAAGCCAACACACCCCATTATAAACAGCAATAGTGTCGACGTAATAAAAAAACTGCGTATTTTTAAGCTTAAAGCCTGAAAACGATTATAGCACGAATAGCGTTTCCATAATATAAGTCCAACTGAAAGCCCAAGTGCTATATAAGAGGCCCGTGAATCCGCTGCACTCCATGCCAACAAGATTAATGCACCGATGATGAGTAGAATATTTCGGGTAATTACGATATTTGCTTTGGGAATGAGTGATTTATGGAAGACTATCATTCCTACAATGACAGGAAATGCAGAGATTAAATAACCTGCATAAGGACCGGGATTCAAGAAGCTCCCCGTCATTTTAAAATAAGCATGGTTGGAAGGAAGCATTCCCCATAGTTGCATATTGCCATAAACAGCTTGAACAGCAGAAGCGGCAATTATTGCGAATAAAATAATGCCATACCATGACACATCTATGCTGCGGAGGTGCATATATAACAGTAACAGTCCTCCCAGCTCAAACGTCCGAACAGCCAAAGGAGAGTGGGTAAAAAATATATTACCGGAGATATACAAAGTCCAAGCAGCTATACAAATGTCAACCTTGCTAATGAAAAACTTCTTGGGAAAAGGGCGCAAATATAGAAAAGGCCACAGAATGGAAAACAGTGCAATGGCAAACAAAAAGAAGATAGACTTGCCATATTCTTTTTCCCATCCTAAAAAATTAAAGGAAGGCAATAAGAACAAGATAAGGGACAGTAAAGACATGAAAAATCGTTTACTCCCTGAAATATTATTTATATTTGTTGTTCCCTTCATAATCTTTAACAAAGATATGCCTTTTAAAGACCGGGTGTTTTTATCTTACCATCAATTATGTATTGTTAAACTATTTTATACTACTACGGTGACTGGCAAGTCCGCAAAGCCTGGTTACCCATTGATTTTACGTTGTTTATCAGGCATTTATCCGGCATGAACAAGCCTAACGAACCGCTGATAAAGCTTCCACTATTGCTAATACGATTCCACTACCCGGTACACATTCCCCTTGGCAGTATGCACCCGCTCGCCTAGCCGGGGCAGGATGCGGCTCAGGCTGT
>OHLW01000276.1_pt1 | contig 23287 bp, 10 predicted proteins | sample 1569231 | NCBI WGS metagenome assembly OHLW01 (sample SAMEA3879544, study PRJEB24766) | human gut metagenome | biome: human-associated habitat; feature: feces | place: USA | collected 1985/1987
GTGTGGGTGAATATGAAGCGACTATCGATTGGCTCTTAACAGATAGCCGTTCCCTGAGTTTTCCGGAAGAAACCCTTTTCTTTGCATTAACCACCAAACGCAATAGTGGAGTCCGCTACATCCCCGAACTGTACGACCGGGGTGTCCGAAACTTTGTGATCTCCGAGGAAGAGTTTAAACAAGTTGAGAATGGAGAGTTGAGAATTGAGAGTGCTATGCAGGATGATGATGCGCAGCCAATTCTCAATTCTCAACTCTCAACTCTCAATTTCCCCTCAACTCTCAATTTCCTCATCGTTCCCAACCCTCTGAAAGCATTGCAGAAACTGGCTGAGGTACATCGGGAGAGGTTTAATATTCCTGTAATCGGTATCACCGGAAGCAATGGAAAAACCATTGTGAAAGAGTGGTTGCACCAATTGCTGAGTCCGGACCGTTGTATCGTCCGTTCTCCGCGTAGTTATAATTCGCAGATTGGTGTTCCATTGTCTGTGTGGCAACTTTCCGAAGAAGCAGAATTGGGAATTTTCGAGGCGGGTATTTCTGAGATGGGGGAAATGGGGGCATTGAAACGGATGATAAAGCCTTCTATCGGTATTCTGACGAATATCGGTGGTGCTCATCAAGAGAACTTTTTTTCATTGCAGGAGAAGTGCATGGAAAAGCTAACCCTTTTCAAAGATTGTGATGTCGTGATTTATGATGGTGATAATGAGCTGATTAGCAATTGTGTGGCGAAATCAATGCTGACTGCACGTGAGATTGCCTGGAGTCGTACGGATATTGAACGTCCCTTGTACATCAGCCGTGTGACAAAGAAAGAAGACCATACCGTTATTGCTTACCGTTATCTGAATATGGATAACACTTTCTGTATTCCTTTCATCGACGACGCCTCCATCGAAAACGTACTAAACTGCTTGGCTGCCTGCCTTTACTTGATGACTCCCGCCGATCAGATAACGGAACGCATGGCACGCCTCGAACCGATTGCCATGCGCCTTGAAGTGAAAGAGGGAAAGAATAACTGCCTATTGATTAATGATAGCTATAATTCGGATCTGGCCTCTCTGGATATAGCTCTTGACTTCCTGGTACGCCGTTCTGAAAAGAAAGGACTGAAACGTACGCTGATTCTGTCGGATATTCTGGAAACAGGACAGAGTACTGCCACGCTTTATCGGCGTGTAGCCCAACTGGTGCAGAGTCGGGGTATTGATAAATTGATAGGAGTAGGGCCGGAAATCTCTTCGTGTGCCGCTCGTTTTGACGACGGGATAGAACGTTATTTCTTCCCTAATACCGAAGCGCTTCTTAAATCGGAACTGCTCAAATCCCTTCATTCGGAAGTGATTCTGATAAAGGGTTCTCGTGTGTTCAACTTTGATCTGGTGTCCGAAGCGCTCGAACTGAAAGTGCATGAAACGATACTGGAAGTAAATCTAGGCGCGATGGTGGAGAACTTGAATCATTACCGCTCCATGTTGCGCCATCCTGAGACGAAAATGATCTGCATGGTGAAGGCGTCGGCATACGGAGCCGGTTCATACGAGATAGCCAAGACTTTGCAGGAACATCATGTTGACTACTTGGCTGTGGCGGTAGCCGATGAAGGTTCCGAACTGCGCAAAGCGGGTATCACGTCCTCTATCATCATCATGGATCCGGAGCTTACAGCGTTCAAAACGATGTTTGACTATAAACTGGAGCCGGAAGTTTATAATTTCCATTTGCTTGATGCGCTGATTAAAGCCGCAGAAAAGGAAGGGATCACCAATTTCCCTATTCATGTGAAACTGGATACGGGAATGCATCGGCTGGGTTTTGAAGCGGAAGATATTCCCTTGCTTATCCGTCGCTTGAAGAATCAGAATGCGGTAATTCCCCGTTCGGTATTCTCTCATTTCGTAGGCAGTGATTCTCCTCAATTTGACGCTTTCACCCGGCAGCAAATCGAATTGTTTGAAAAAGGCTCGCAAGAATTGCAGGCGGCTTTCTCGCATAAAATTTTACGCCATATCTGCAATACGGCAGGAATCGAGCGTTTTCCCGGAGCACAGTTTGACATGGTACGGCTAGGTATCGGACTTTACGGAGTGAGTCCGATAGACAACTCGATTATACATAATGTCAGCACGCTCAAGACAACCATACTTCAGATTCGGGATGTCCCCGAAGAAGATACGGTGGGATATAGCCGGATGGGACACTTGATACGTCCGTCCCGTATAGCCGCTATCCCTATCGGTTATGCCGATGGCCTGAACCGACACTTGGGGCGTGGAAATGCTTACTGTCTGGTGAACGGCAAGAAAGCCCCTTATGTGGGCAATATCTGCATGGATGTCTGTATGATAGACGTTACGGACATCGACTGCCGTGAAGGTGACCAAGCTATAATCTTCGGTGACGACCTGCCGATCACAGTATTGTCCGACAAGCTGGATACGATTCCGTACGAAGTGCTGACTAGCATATCGACGCGGGTGAAACGGATATATTATCAGGATTAGTTCACCACAGAGGACACGGAGTTTTTTCAAAGATACAAATCAGATACTGAGGATACTGACAGCGTATTATGAAAAAAGGACTCTGTGCCCTCTGTGTCCTCTGTGGTGAATAAAAATCTGTGTTAATCCGTGTGATCTGTGATGAAAATAATTATCTTTGTACCGACTAATAAAAACCTCTTTATCAAATAAACTTATGACAAACTTATTATTGTTAGGCTTTTTGCCTAGTGGGCCCGAATGGATTATTATCGCTTTGGTTATCCTTCTTCTTTTTGGCGGAAAGAAAATTCCTGAATTGATGCGTGGCTTGGGAAAAGGAGTGAAGAGCTTCAAAGACGGAGTGAATGATGCGAAAGAGGAAATAAATAAGGCAAAAGAAGACCTGGACAAACCGGCGGACTCAAGTAAGTAAAGCAAGTACGGATGGCAGAAATGACCTTTTGGGATCATTTGGATGAACTGCGCAAGGTACTTTTCCGGGTGATCGGAGTTTGGTTTGTATTGGCAATAGGTTATTTTATTGCTATGCCTTACCTTTTTGATCATGTGATATTGGCGCCTTGCCACAATGATTTCATATTCTACGATTTATTACGGCATATCGGTCAGGCGCTTGATTTGACCGATGATTTCTTCACACAAGAATTTCAAGTGAAGCTGGTCAATATCAACTTGGCGGCTCCTTTCTTTATACATATGTCGACAGCCTTTTGGATGTCGGTAGTCACTGCCATGCCTTATCTTTTCTTTGAAGTATGGCGCTTTATCGGTCCTGCCCTTTATCCCAATGAAAAGAAAGGAGTGCGTAAAGCTCTGACAGTTGGAACGGTGATGTTCTTTGTTGGTGTTTTGCTGGGTTACTTTATGGTTTATCCGTTGACGCTCCGTTTTCTTTCCACCTATCAGTTGAGTGCGGAAGTGGAGAACATTCTGTCGCTCAATTCCTATATCGACAATTTTATGATGTTGGTACTCTGTATGGGGCTAGCTTTTGAATTGCCGTTAGTGACCTGGCTGCTATCCCTGCTGGGAATAGTCAATAAGTCTTTCTTGCGGAAGTACCGTCGCCATGCGATTGTCATCATTGTGATAGCTGCTGCCATTATTACTCCGACAGGCGATCCGTTTACATTGAGTGTTGTCGCTATTCCGCTTTATCTGCTATACGAAATGAGTATCCTGATGATAAAGGATAAGAAGAAAACCGAAGAGGAAATAGAAGATGAAATTGCCCTGTCAGAAGAGTGAAGCGATAGAATCTTATGAATTACTTCTAGCAGTCTGCAAGGCGGGAGAGGATGAACTGACCGTTGGTTACAAGCAGATGCGCGACTTGCTCGAACGTATTTGCCGGGCGCAAATGCAGAGCAGCAGTTTGCAAATGACCGACCTCTCGGCGCGAATCAGTTTTATTGCTGCCAAGACCGGACTTTCGGTAGGAGAGCAGAACCGGCTTCATACTTTCCGCCTGACTTCCAATCAAATCCTGAACCGCTGTCTCGAACCGAACAGGGAAAAACTCTTGCGGGATGTTAAAACACTGGCCTTTCTGGTCCGCAAACTTTCGGGAGAGAATATTCCGGATGAGTTATACCGTTTGCTTCCCCGTGCGGACGCTACCTATCTGGTTGCCCCTCCTGCCTGTGAACGAGTTCGGCGAATGCGTGTCTGTTTTCAATATGCGGACGAACAATATCTGTATGTGACTCCTTTGGACGAAGTCTCGGAGAGACCCTATCTTGTCCGCTATAATATACCTCAAATAAACGAAGAGTTTGCAGAAACCTGTAAGCTGCTTTGGCAACATGCCCAGATGAATCTGCTTGACGTTGCGATAGATGAGGCGGGAATCCTTACCCCTTCTTTTATCGTTCTCGAACCGGATTATCTGATTGATATCAGTTCGCTTGCAGAGTGTTTCCGCGATTACGGACACCATCCGGGAAACTACTTCCTTTCCCGAATGCAACCGATTGAGAATGCCCGTCCCCTGTTACTGGGAAATATTGCCAATCTTTTTCTGGATGAATGGATTCATGCGCCGAACGAGGATATTGATTATCGGACTTGTATGCAAAAGGCTTTCCGCCGCTATCCCATCGAATTGGCGGCTTGCCCCGATTTGCGGGACAGAGAGAAGGAACGTCAATTCTTTGATGATTGCAAATTGCATTTCGAGCATATCCGCGAAACGGTGAATGATACTTTTCATACTGCCGGATACGAATTGGACAAGACGGATGCGGTGCTTGAACCTTCTTATATCTGCGAAGCGCTCGGACTGCAAGGTCGCCTTGATTATATGCAACGGGATATGTCCTCCTTCATCGAAATGAAATCGGGTAAAGCTGACGAGTACGCTATCCGTGGTAAGGTGGAACCGAAAGAGAACAACAAGGTGCAGATGTTGCTTTATCAGGCAGTATTGCAATACTCTATGGGGATGGATCACCGGAAAGTAAAAGCCTATTTGCTTTATACCCGTTATCCGCTTCTTTACCCTTCACGGCCTTCTTGGGCAATGGTGCGCCGTGTGATTGATTTGCGCAACCGGATCGTAGCCGATGAATATGGTATCCAGTTGCATAACAATCCGGAATATACTGCACGGAAGTTAGAGGAGATCAATGCTTCCACATTGAATGAACGTGGCTTGCGAGGACGTTTCTGGGAAACCTATTTGCGGCCGCCCATTGATCGCTTTCAGGAGAAGTTGCAGAGGCTTTCCGCCATAGAAAAGAGCTATTTTTATGCGGTCTATAATTTTCTGACGAAAGAACTTTATACTTCTAAGTCCGGTGATGTGGATTATGAAGGGCGTACGGGTGCGGCTTCCTTGTGGCTTTCCACATTGGCCGAGAAATGCGAAGCCGGTGAGATTATCTATAATTTGCGGATTCGTGAAAATCATGCCGCCGACGAGCATAAAGCTTATTTATTATTGGTACGTTCCGATTTCGAAGAAAAGGAACTGCCGGAGACAGTAGCGGACAATGATATACAAAACGTACTTCCTAATTTCCGTCAAGGTGATGCCATTATCCTCTATGAACGAAACTGCGGGACGGATAATGTAACCAATAAAATGGTATTCAAGGGCAATATCGAACATCTGACCGATCATGAAATAAGTATTCGCCTTCGGGCTACACAGCAGAATCCTTCGGTGCTCCCTGCCGATAGCCTTTATGCGATAGAACATGACACGATGGATACGACATTCCGCTCCATGTATCAAGGATTGTACGCTTATCTCTCTGCAACACAGGAACGTCGCGACTTATTGCTGGCCCAGCGTCCGCCGAAGTTCGACGAATCATTGGATTCTCTTGTTTCACAGGCGAAAGACGACTTCACCCGTGTCGCATTGAAAGCGCAAGCCGCACAAGATTATTTTCTTCTTATCGGTCCTCCGGGAACCGGAAAGACCTCTTGTGCCTTAAAGAAGATGGTTGAAACATTCCATGCGGATAAAGGCGTTCAAATCCTTCTGCTTTCGTATACAAACCGGGCTGTCGACGAGATATGCAAATCGCTTGCTTCCATTCGTCCTGCCGTTGATTTTATCCGTGTGGGAAGTGAATTGTCGTGCGACGAGACTTACCGCACTCATCTGATAGAAAACGAATTAGCCTCCTGCAACCGCCGTTCGGAAGTTTACGAGCGTATTCGGAGTTGCCGCATCATTGTAGGAACCGTAGCGGCCATTTCCGGCAAACCGGAATTGTTCCGTCTGAAACATTTTAATGTTGCCATTATAGATGAAGCTACACAGATATTGGAACCTCAGCTATTAGGCATTCTTTGTGCACGTGGCGAAGAGGGTGGGAATGCCATTGATAAATTTATCCTGATTGGCGACCATAAGCAACTTCCTGCCGTTGTGCTGCAAAGTTCTGAACAGTCCGCTATCTACGAGGAGTCCTTGATGTCTATCGGACTGACCAACTTGAAAGATTCCCTGTTCGAACGTCTCTACCGCAACTGCACCGCTCGTCAGTCACCCCTGACCTCTCATCCTTCCTACGATATGCTTTGCCGTCAAGGTCGTATGCATCCCGAAGTGGCTCTGTTTGCCAACCGTGCTTTTTATGGAGGGCGTCTGATTCCCGTCGGATTGCCTCACCAACTGGAAGACTCCGATACTGTTTGTCGTCTGGCTTTTTATCCTTCCATACCGGAGAAGACAGGAACATCTACGAAAATAAACCATTCGGAAGCCCGTATTGTAGCGGATTTGGTTGCCCGTATCTATGAGGATTGCCGGATAGATTTCGATGAGGCGCGTACGTTGGGAATCATTACCCCTTACAGAAGTCAGATAGCACTGATTAAAAAAGAAATAGCCGCATTGGGCATTCCGGCTCTGAATCGGATTATGGTTGATACTGTCGAGCGTTTTCAAGGGAGCGAACGGGATGTAATCATCTATTCCTGTTGCATCAACAGTTATTTTCAATTAAAGTTTGTATCGAATTTAACAGAAGAAGACGGTACGCTGATTGATCGTAAACTGAATGTAGCTCTTACCCGTGCGCGAAAACAGATGTTTGTGACAGGAGTCCCTAAGTATCTGAAGTCCAATCCACTCTACGAAAGTTTATTAAATTTAATGGAGTATAAAGAGTGATTTGCTAATTTTTGCAGATGTTAGTTTTTATTCTCTCTTTATGCGATTCATTAACACCTCTATGTTGAACAAACGCCTATATTTGCAACACGTTTTTTTCATAGAGATTTAGATTTAAGGTTAGAAGAATTGTGGAAGTCGTGAGACTTCCCTTTTTTTCATCTTAACGTTTACTATTCTTCATTATGAGAATGCAATGACACTTCATCTCAAGTGTTGCAATTGAAAATATTGCAGGAAGATGGTGCAGAATAAGTAAACCTAAAAAGCCTTCTTCGTGAGAAGAGGCTTTTTTATTTTTTTCTTTTTCAAAGAAATTTATTGTTAATACAAGAGAGAGGGGGAACTCGTGATGAGTTCCCCCTCTTGTTTGTTATCTAACGTATGTGGATGAATTAATCCAATACGATAGGTTTGTATTTCGGAACTAATGCTTTCATAATCAACCATCCGAGCAGGTAAGATACTGCACAGATACAGAACATGATGAAATATCCGGCAGGTTTGCCTTCAAATCCCATGAATGTCATGTGGGTTTCGTCAGCATGCACAAATAATACGCCTGCACCGTATTGCATAAGCATAGAACCTACGCCACCGGCCATACCGCCGATACCTGTAATACTTGCAATTGCGGTTTTTGGGAACATATCGCCTACCGTAGAGAAGATATTGGCCGACCATGATTGGTGAGCCGCTCCACCGATACCGATTAAAATAACCGGGAACCACGGAGAAAGTGTTCCTAACGGCTGTGCCAACAATACTACCAATGGGAAGAATGCGAAAATTAACATCGCTTTCATACGGGCAGCATACGGGTTCATACCTGTCTTATTAATAAAGATAGTCGGAAGTTTACCACCGTAGATAGACAACATGGTCACAGCATACAACGTGAAAATCAATGCCATACCCAATCCATCGGATGTCTTAATATCAAATTGGGTGTTCAGATAAGATGGAGTCCAGAACAGGAAGAACCACCACACACCGTCGGTCATAAACTTACCGGCGGCAAAAGCCCATGTCTGCTTGTATGTGAAGCATTGGAGGAAGCTCATTTTCTTTTCTTCCTTTACTTCTGCATTTGCGGGGATCTCACCTTCCTCAAACTTATCTTGTTCGATATAGTCCAATTCGGCTTTATTGACGTGCTTGCTCTTGTCGGGAGAAGTATACATGAATACCCACATTCCCATCCAGATAAAGCCGAGAGCACCGATAACGATAAAAGCCATTTCCCATCCCCAAGCCTTGGCGAGCAATGGGATAGATACGGGAGCGATCAGAGCACCGATAGAAGCACCGGCATTAAAAATGGAAGTTGCATAAGCGCGGTCTTTCTTCGGGAAATATTCGGCTGTTACTTTGATAGCTGCAGGGAAGTTACCGGCCTCACCAAGTGCAAGGATACAGCGTGCAGCCAGGAAACAGTACATACTTACGGTAGCCAGCACGACAACAACGTCTCCGGTAGCGGCCATCAGTTCGGCTGCGCTGTGCATACCTACGTATTGCTCGGTCACGATTCCGCAAAGTGCGTGCATACAAGCACCTGCCGACCATACGCCGATTGCCCAGAGATACCCTTTCTTGGTTCCCATCCAGTCGACAAAGCGTCCGGCAAACAACATGCAAATGGCATAGACAATAGAAAATACGGAAGTGATCGTACCATAGTGTACCTCATTCCAATGAAATTCCGGTTTGATAAATTCGTCCCAGGTCAATGAAAGAACCTGTCGGTCGAGATAATTGACTGTAGTAGCAAAGAATAGCATAGCACAGATGGTCCATCTGTAGTTTGTCATCTTTTCGCCTGTTTTTTGAAATGCATTCATGATAATGGATTTAAATAGATTTTGATTCGCTGACAAAGGTCGGTATTTCGACTGGATTTCATTTGTAAAAATTGGTCGAATTCATGTATTATCCGTTACATTATGTATGTAATTTGTTTCAAAGGGGGCGTCATAACGAATAATAAAACGCAAATTAACGCAGATTATCACAGAAGTAATTTTATAGGCCGTTGGTTAACCTATATATAATTAAAACAATCTGCGATAATTTGCGTTAATCTGCGTATTAACACATTCTCTTACTGATATGTAATTCAGAGCTGCGCAACGATTAGCGCATTTCTGTATATTTAATCTTGTCCATGTCTCCATAGTCCAGATTTTCACCCGCCATACCCCAGATAAACATATAGTTGCTGGTTCCGGCAGCGGCGTGGATAGACCATTCCGGTGACATGATAGCCTGTTCGTTCTGCATCCAGACGATACGTTCTTCCTGCGGTTCGCCCATGAAGTGGCAGATTGCATTGTCTGCCGGTACGTTGAAGTAGAAATATGCTTCGATACGACGGCTGTGAGTATGTGCAGGCATTGTGTTCCATACGCTGCCCGGTTTCAATTCTGTCAGTCCCATCTGCAATTGGCAAGGACCTTCTTCAAGCACGTTGTTGACAATCAGCTGATTGATAACGCGGTCGTTGCTCTCTTCCATCTTTCCGGCAGGGAAAGAGTTCGCTTTCAGAGAACCTTTGCGTCCGTCGATTGTAATCAACTGAGTCTTGTATTCCTTGTGAGCAGTAGCCGAGTTGATGTAGAACTTAGCAGGATTGCTTGAATCTTTACTCTTGAAAGTCACTTTCTGTTTGCCTCTACCTATGTACAAAGCATCTTTGAATTTCAATGTGTATTCTTTACCGTCTACGGTTACGATACCTTCACCGCCAATGTTGATAACACCCAGTTCGCGGCGTTCCAAAAAGAATTTAGCTTTCAGCGGGTCGATAGTTTCCAATACCAGCTCTTTAGTTGCAGGAACTGCTCCACCGAAGATAAAACGGTCATACATGGAATATGTAACGTTGATTTCGTTCGGAACCATTACTTTTTCCATCAGGAAGCTACTACGCAGGCGGTTTGTATCATACGTTTTCACGTCTTGCGGATTGCAAGCCACTTGCATCTTGTAATTTACTTGGGCTGAAGCAGACATGGCTGCGATACCCAACATCATTGCAATTGCTACTCTTTTCATATTTCGAATTTTTATTGGATTATTATTATGTCATTGATTATTTGTTCTCTAATGCTTCTTTCGCATCTTTTCTAGTCATGCGGATACGGTTGTAAACAGCCATTCCGAGCGCAAGTATCACAAGGATAGCCGGGCCGACAATCTTCAGGCTGTAAGTCAGGTGGAAGATACCCCAGCAGAAGAGGCTGGAAGCGAAGTCGAGCGCTCCGCCTTCAAAGCCGGCGGGGATATTTACCGTAGGGTCACCTGTAGCGGCATATACGTCTTTGGCAGCCAGTGTGAAGAATCCTGCCAGTTCTGTAACGAAGTACAGACCTACTATCAAGGCTACCAGACCGATGATGAATGATTTCACCACATTGCCTTTTGTGATAGGCAGAATCATCGGGAACAAGTAGAACATACCTGCCAGAGAAGCTAGCGGTAAGAAACGGTTGCCCGGAAGGATAACAGCCAGGAAGATAGTGACAGGAATCAAAAGCAGAGATACCACCAGTGTAGTAGGATGTCCGATCACCAAAGCGGGACTCATACCAATGCTTAAACCGGTGCTGTTCTTATATTTCTTGGCAATCAACTCGCGGGTAGCGTCGGAGATTGGTTTCAAACCTTCGATAAAGAGGCTGGTGATACGCGGAATCAATTCCATTACGGCTCCCATCTTGATACCCAATCCTAAAATGCCGGGAATGCTGTCCACTACTTCTTGCCAGCTTGCGCAACCCAGCGCTCCGATACCGCAACCGATTACGATACCCAGGAACAACGGTTCGCCCATCAGTCCGAATTTCTTTTTCATACCTTCCGAATCGATATTCAACTTATCGAATCCCGGAATCATATCAAGTAATTTATTGATAACAATAGCGAATGGAACAAAACTTTGGCAGAACGGCTGAGGAATAGAGATACCGTCCATTTTGTCATAAAACTTCTGGAAAGCGGGAGCAGTCATATCCGCCATTACAAGCGTGATGATGTAGCAGATGATAGCGGCGAAGAATCCCCAAAGAATACTGTCGGAAGCAAAATAAACGATCGCTCCGATAAAAGCGAAATGCCAGTAGTTCCAAAGGTCAATGTTGACAGTGCGTGTCGTTTTGGTAAGCAGCATCAGCAAGTTGACCCCCAAACAAACCGGAATAATAAAAGCACCGACAGATGTATTATAGGCTACTGCTGCCGCAGAAGGCCAACCCATGTCGAAAATACCCAATTCCAATCCGTAGATTTCTACCATTTTACTCAGTGCAGGACCCAGACTGCTGGTAAGCAACGCTGTGACTACCGACAAACCGACGAAACCGACACCTACTAATAAACCGCTTTTCAGCGCTTTCGGTAGTTTAATACCGATACATACTCCTAAGACTGTGAAAATGACCGGCATCATTACTGCCGCTCCAAGACCGATAATGTACTTGAATACTTCTTCCATTCTGTTCTTTTTTCTCTGTTTTAATGATATATTACTGTGTTTCCCCAGAGGGTATTAGTTGTAAACCGTGCCAAAAGTACGACCTTTTCCGCTTTCTTCCAAAACGAAACTCTTAATTTATCAGATATTGCATCAAAAATGGACATTTTTGACGTTTACGTGCACAAAATTAGTCGTTTCCGTGCACGAAAAACAAAAAATACACCTAGTTGACTAAAAAATCCTATAGGATTTGGAGGAAAAGCGCTACTTTCGTACCGTGAAAAGACCTGAATGTTTAATCCTTAAAATAGCAATCCATGAGACGAACTCTCTTTTCTGATTTTTTTATATTGTTTTTATTCATAACAACCGTTCCTTTAGTCTTGTCGGCTCAGCAGGTAGACAGCAAATTAGACAGTAAATTGCCCTGGTCGGTGAGGATGACTGAATCGGAAATGATCCGTTGCCCCGAATCCTGGCAGCTCGATTTCCAGCCGAAGTTGAAGTGGGACTATTGTCACGGACTTGAATTGGGGGCTATGCTTGATGTATATGATGCGTATGGCGATGAGAAGATTCGTGATTACGCCATCGCTTACGCGGACACAATGGTAAATGAAGACGGGACGATTACCGCTTATAAGCTGACCGATTACAGTCTCGACCGCATCAACTCCGGTAAAATCCTTTTCCGTATTTATGAGCAGACGAAGAATCCTAAGTATAAGAAAGCGCTCGACTTGCTTTACAGCCAGTTTGAAGGGCAGCCTCGCAATGCGGATGGCGGCTTCTGGCACAAAAAGATTTACCCGCATCAGATGTGGTTGGACGGCATTTATATGGGAGCTCCTTTCTATGCGGAATATGCGTTCCGCAATAATCTTCCGCAGGCTTATGCGGATGTAATCAATCAGTTTGTAACCTGTGCCCGCCACACATACGATCCAAAGAATGGACTTTACCGCCATGCGACGGACGTGAGCCGCACCGAACGTTGGGCGGATCCCGTCACGGGGCAGTCCAAGCACACTTGGGGACGTGCGATGGGGTGGTATGCGATGGCTTTGGTTGATGCGCTGGAGTTTATTCCGAAGCATGAAGCCGGAAGAGATTCTCTGCTGGATATTTTGAATAATGTTGCCGTACAAGTGAGGAAACTTCAAGACCCGAAGACCGGAGGATGGTATCAGGTGATGGACAGAAGCGGGGATAAGGGGAATTATGTGGAATCTTCCTGCTCTGCTATGTTTATTTATTCCTTGTTCAAGGCGGTACGGCTGGGATATATTGATAAATCATATTTGAATGTGGCGCTGAAAGGCTATAAAGGTTTCCTGAATAATTTTATCGAAGTGGACAAGAATGGAGTGGTAACTGTCACGAAGGCTTGCGCGGTGGCAGGATTGGGAGGAAAAGTATACCGTTCAGGCGATTATGACTATTATATCAATGAAACGATTCGCAATAATGACCCGAAGGCGGTAGGTCCGTTCATAATGGCGAGTTTGGAATATGAACGTCTTTTGTCCTATGAGCAACAGCAAAAGCAAGACACGTTGGTTGTGTCACGTGATGGAACGGGTAAGTATCGTAATATCCAGGACGCTGTGGAGGCGGTACGCGCCTTTATGGATTATACGGTGACTATCTATATAAAGAAAGGGGTATATAAAGAAAAGCTAGTGATTCCTTCGTGGGTGAAGAACGTGCAACTGGTAGGTGAAGATTCCGAAAAGACGATTATTACGTATGATGATCATGCCAATATCAATAAGATGGGAACATTCCGTACCTACACCGTGAAAGTGGAAGGCAGTGATATCACTTTCAAGGACTTGACGATTGAGAATAATGCCGCTCCTTTGGGGCAGGCAGTTGCCCTCCATACCGAAGGAGACCGGCTGATGTTTGTCGGCTGCCGCTTTCTTGGAAATCAAGATACCATTTATACAGGCTCGGAGGGTAGCCGTTTGCTGTTTACCAACTGCTATATAGAAGGTACTACTGATTTTATCTTCGGTCCTTCCACTGCACTTTTTGAGTATTGCGAGCTGCATAGCAAACGTGATTCGTATATCACTGCTGCTTCGACTCCTCAAAATGAAGAATTCGGCTATGTCTTTAAAAACTGCAAGCTGACGGCTGCTCCCGGAGTGAAAAAGGTCTATTTAGGCCGTCCTTGGCGTCCATATGCCGCTACGGCTTTTATTAATTGTGAGTTTGGCGGACATATCCGTCCCGAAGGTTGGCATAATTGGAAGAATCCGGAGAATGAGAGAACAGCCCGTTATGCGGAATTTGGAAACACAGGAGACGGTGCGGATACATCGGGACGCGTGGCATGGGGCAAACAGCTTACAAAGAAGGAAGCCTTGAGGTATACACCGGAGAATATTTTCAAAGAAAATAGCAATTGGTACCCTTACAAGTAAGAGAAATGGGGTAAACGGTCCTTTGCCGACTTGTTTCCACTTGTTTCGCCACAGCGAACTTTTTGTTTCACGGCATGAAACTTCGGTTTCATCGGTGTGAAACTGTAGTTTCACCGGTAAGAAACTCTAGTTTCATCAGTGAGAAACTTTAGTTTCAAGCGCTTGAAACTTTCTGTTCGGCTGCTTGAAACTCTTTGCTTTGTACCGGCAAACACTTAGCTTTACGGTGATAAGCACTTGGCTTCACGGTGATAGGTGATAGAGGAAAACGTTTTTTTGTATGTAGGAGAGTAGTATAATTAAAGTAAGATAAGTATGAAAATACAAGGAAATAAAATGATATGGCTGCTGGCGGCGGCTTTTATCCTTTTGTCTGCATTCCGTGCGGATAAACCTGTTGTCACTATCTTTATGATCGGTGATTCGACGATGGCAAATAAAAAGATGGATGGGGGAAATCCCGAAAGGGGATGGGGAATGGTGCTTCCCGGTTTCTTTTCCGAAGATGTACGGATAGACAATCATGCCGTCAACGGGCGCAGTTCTAAAAGCTTTATTTCTGAAGGACGTTGGGAAAAAGTGATTTCTAAAGTGAAGAAAGGAGATTATGTCTTTATTCAGTTCGGGCATAATGATGAAAAAACGGATTCTACCCGTCATACCGATCCGGGAACTACTTTCGACGATAATCTCCGTCGGTTTGTCAACGAAACCCGTGCGAAAGGCGGTATCCCCGTACTATTCAATTCCATCGTCCGTCGTAACTTTGTTCAGCCGAAAGACGCTTCTATTGCGAAAGACATCCGACGGATACCCGGTGCATCCAAAGAGCAGCCCAAAGAAGGAACCGTTCTGTTCGATACTCATGGGGCCTATCTGGATTCTCCCCGCAATGTTGCCAAAGAGTTGGGAGTGACCTTCATCGACTTGAATAAAATCACGCACGACTTGGTGCAGGGACTTGGTCCCGTAGAGTCGAAAAAGCTGTTCATGTTTGTAGAACCCAATCGGGTTCCGGCCTTTCCGAAGGGACGTGAGGACAATACTCATTTGAATATCTATGGGGCAAGAACCGTAGCGGGATTGGCGGTGAAAGCCATCGGCAAAGAGATTCCGGAATTGGCGAAATGTATCCGTCATTATGATTATGTGGTGGCTCAAGACGGCAGTGGTGATTTCTTCACTGTGCAGGAAGCCGTTAATGCTGTCCCCGACTTTCGCAAAAATGTACGTACCACAATCCTTGTCCGCAAAGGCACTTACAAAGAAAAGATAATCATCCCCGAAAGTAAGATTAATATCTCCCTGATTGGCGAAGATGGTACGATACTGACCAATGACGATTTCGCAAACAAGAAGAACGTATTCGGTGAGAACATGGGAACTTCCGGTTCGTCCAGCTGTTACATCTATGCTCCTGATTTTTATGCCGAGAATATCACCTTCGAGAACTCTGCAGGTCCCGTGGGGCAAGCAGTTGCCTGTTTTGTTTCTGCCGACCGTGCCTATTTTAAGAACTGTAGTTTTCTCGGCTTCCAGGATACACTCTATACATACGGCAAGCAAAGCCGCCAATATTATGAGGACTGCTACATCGAAGGCACGGTCGATTTTATTTTCGGCTGGTCTACGGCTGTCTTCAATCGTTGCCGCATTCACAGCAAGGGGGATGGCTACGTCACTGCTCCTTCTACCGATAAAGGAAAGAAGTACGGTTACGTTTTCTACGACTGTCGGCTGACGGCTGATGCGGAAGCTACAAAGGTCTATTTGTCACGTCCCTGGCGACCTTATGCACAGGCTGTATTTATTCGCTGCGAACTGGGTAAACATATTCTTCCTGTCGGCTGGAATAATTGGGGTAAGAAGGAAAACGAAAAGACAGTCTTTTATGTCGAATATGGCAGTAAGGGCGCAGGGGCCAATCCGCAAGCACGTGCGGCATTCTCCCGTCAGTTGAAAAATCTGAAAGGTTATGAGCCGGTAACAGTGCTGGCAGGAGACGATGGTTGGAATCCGGTGAGGGACGGAAACCGGTTGTTGGATGTGAAACGTTGATTATATCTCCCGATTCTGCAAAATAGCTGTTGAAGATAGCGCCAGAATGCAAGTATTTTTCTATCTTTACGGCACAGAATCGAGTGATATATGATAAAGAAAACCTTAATTTCCGTAATTCTATTGTTGGCTGTCGTATTCACGGCACATACACAGCAACATTGCTTCTTTACCCACTATTCTACAGAGGACGGATTGTCGCAGAACACAGTCATGAACATCCTTCAGGACCATAAAGACAATTTGTGGTTTGCTACTTGGGATGGTATCAACCGTTTTGACGGCTACACTTTCAAGACCTATAAGGCACGTCAGGGAGATTACATCAGTCTGACCAATAACAGGGTAGACCATATGTATGAAGATTGTTATGGTTTCCTCTGGCTGCTGACATACGACAACCGTGTCCATCGCTTCGATCCCAGAACGGAGACTTTCGAGCAAGTGCCCGCTGCGGGAGAAGAGGGAAGTACGTTCAATGTACATACCATTGAAGTAATGCCGAACGGGACTGTCTGGTTGCTGACCGACAATGACGGAGCGATCCGTATCCTGACCCATCCCGAAGAAAATAACCGCCTGACATGGGATATTTACTCCGGCAAGTCGGAATTGTTCCCTTCTTTCCATGTTTTTAAAGTCTATCAGGATAAAGCGGGAAACGATTGGCTGTTGACGGATAACGGATTGGGCTTGATTCGTCCGGGCACGCGGGAACCTGTTTCCTACTTTACGGAGACAAAAGGAAAGAACGGTGGCATGAACCAGGCTTTTTATGCGGCGCAGGAGAATGACGGACACATCCGTTTCGCTTCCGATCATGGACGCATCTGGTCTTATCGGAAAGAAGGTGGCGACTTTACATTGTTTGAACTGCCTACGAAGAGCCGCATCACCTCCATTCACGAAGTAGCTCCGGAGCAGACGGTGGTCACAACGGACTCGGATGGTTTCTTTACCTATCATCTGAAGACGAAAGCTGCCGTACATTATTCTTCTCTGACTTGCAAAGCGTTGCCCGACCGTCCGATTCTTTCGGCCTACGTAGACCGTTCTTCTGAAGTCTGGTTTGAACAGGAAGAACCGGGTGTCGTGGCTCATTTCAACCCGGCAACAGGAGTAGTCACCCGTGAACAGATTCTGATTGAATACAGTAATCCCGAACGTTCGCGTCCGGCTTTCCACATTTTTGAGGACGTGAACGGTTTCCTTTGGGTGCATCCATACGGTGGCGGTTTCTCTTTCTTCGACCGGCAAAAAGGGCGTCTGGTTCCTTTCTATAATGAATTGGGCAGTCACGACTGGCGTTTCTCCAATAAGATTCATTCGGCTTTTTCTGATAAACAAGGCAATCTATGGCTTTGTACGCACTCCAAAGGATTGGAAAAGGTGACGTATCGCAATGTTCCCTTTTCGATGATGATTCCTGTATTGCACGAGCATGAATCTCTGCATAACGAGGTGCGTGCTTTGTGCGAAGATAAGTTGGGTAACCTGTGGGTAGGAGTGAAAGACGGTATGCTCCGCCTGTATGATGTCCGCAGAACGTACAAAGGTTATCTGACGGAGAACGGTACTGTCTCTACCACCGGTACTCCGATGAGGGGAACCGCTTATTTCGTCATTCAGGATTCAAAAGGTATCATTTGGATTGCGACGAAAGGTGACGGACTGATCCGTGCCGAGTCCACCTCTCCGGACGGTATGTCCTACAGGCTGACCCGCTATCTTCATCAGGAGGATGATATGTACAGTTTGAGTGATAATAACGTGTATTGTGTGTACGAAGACCATCACGGGCGTATTTGGGTAGCTACTTTTGGCGGAGGTATCAATTATATCACGGAGGACAAGGACCGGAAGACTTTGTTTATCAATCATCGTAATAATCTGAAAGGTTATCCTATCGACCCTTGCTATAAGGCTCGCTTTATTACTTCCGACAATAACGGTCGTCTGTGGGTGGGAACTACTACGGGGGCTATCGCTTTCGACGAGAACTTTGAAAAACCGGAAGAGGTGGAGTTCCATCATTTCTCCCGTGTGCCGAACGACACGCAAAGTTTGAGCAACAATGACGTGCATTGGATTATCCCTACTCAAAATAAGGAACTTTATCTGGGAACATTCGGCGGCGGTCTCAACAAGCTGGTATCTATCGACAAAGACGGTCATGCTAAATTCGAGTCCTATTCGGTGCAGGATGGGCTTTCTTCGGATATTTTGCTTTCCATCCGCGAGGACCATAAACGGAATCTATGGATCAGTACTGAGAACGGGCTTTGCAAGTTCAGTCCGTCGGAAGAACGCTTCGAGAGTTTTGATGAACGCAGCATTACTTTTCCGGTGCGTTTCAGTGAGGCGGCCTCTACGCTGACTGCCAAAGGGAGTATGCTTTTCGGTGCCAGTGGCGGTGTCTTTATTTTCAATCCGGATTCTATCCACAAAAGCAGCTATGTTCCGTCTATCGTATTCTCCAAGTTGACGGTAGCCAATGAGAACGTCGTACCCAGAGACGGCTCGTTGCTGAAAGTGGATATTGATGATACAGACCGGTTGGTGCTTTCGCATGACGAGAACATCTTTTCCATTCATTTTGCGGCATTGGACTACACCAATCCGCAGAATGTGCAGTATTCATATATTCTGGATGGTTTTGAAAAGCAGTGGACGTTTGCCGACAAGCAGCGGAGTGTGACTTATACGAACCTTCCGAAAGGGAAATATGTGCTCCGTGTCCGTTCTACCAACAGCGACGGGGTGTGGGTGGAGAACGAACGTGCGTTGGATATAGTGATTCTTCCTTCGTTTTGGGAGACCCCTGTGGCGTATGTGATGTATGTACTTTTTGTTTTGATTATTATCCTCGTGGCTGTTTATATCCTGTTCACGATTTATCGGTTGAAGCATGAGGTGTCGGTAGAGCAGCAGATCTCGGATATTAAGTTGCGCTTCTTTACGAATATTTCCCACGAATTGCGTACGCCGCTTACGTTGATAGCCGGACCGGTGGAGCAGGTGCTGAAGAATGATAAATTGCCGGCCGACGCACGGGAGCAGTTGGTGGTGGTAGAAAGGAACACCAGTCGGATGCTTCGTCTCGTCAATCAGATATTGGACTTCCGCAAGATTCAGAACAAGAAGATGAAGATGCAGGTGCAGCGTGTGGATGTCGTGCCGTTCGTCCGTAAGGTGATGGATAACTTCGAGGCTGTCGCCGAAGAGCATCGGATTGATTTCTTGTTTGAGACGGAAAAGGAACATCTTTATCTTTGGGTGGATGCGGATAAGCTGGAAAAAATTGTGTTTAACTTGCTTTCCAATGCTTTTAAATATACACCGAACGGGAAGATGATTACGATTTTTATCCGCGAGGATGAAGAAGTCGTTTCCATCGGTGTGCAGGATCAAGGTATCGGTATAGCCGAGAACAAGAAGAAATCGCTGTTTGTCCGTTTTGAGAATCTGGTGGATAAGAATCTTTTCAATCAGGCGAGCACAGGTATCGGGCTCTCGCTGGTGAAGGAACTCGTAGAGATGCATCAGGCTACTATCAGTGTTGACAGCCGTTTGGGAGAGGGCAGTTGTTTTAAAGTGGATTTCCTGAAAGGGAAAGGACATTACGATAAAGAGGTTGAGTTTATCCTCGAAGATACCGGCGCTCCGATGGAAATGGGACAGGTGGTGGATTTGGCCAATTCCTCCATTCAGTCCGAAAGGTTGGTTGCGGACGCAGAGGAGGTGGGGACCGCTTCTTCTGTGGAAGAAGAACAGGAAACGGAAGAGGGAAACGCTAAGGAACTGATGTTATTAGTAGAGGATAATCAAGAGTTGCGGGTATTTTTGCGTAGCATATTCGCTTCGAATTATCGGGTGGTGGAGGCTGCTGATGGTATGGAAGGATGGAGCAAGGCGTTGAAGTATGTACCGGATATTATTATCAGCGATGTCATGATGCCGGAGAAGGATGGTATTGAGATGACGCGTGAACTCCGGGCGGATATGACGACCAGCCATATACCTATTATCTTGTTGACGGCCAAGACTACGATCGAGAGTAAATTGGAGGGGTTGGAATATGGCGCGGATGATTACATAACGAAGCCTTTCAGTGCGACTTATTTGCAGGCGCGTGTGGAGAACTTGCTGTCGCAGCGAAAGAAGTTGCAGAGTTTCTATCGGGAGAATTTGCTGAATATACCGGTTGCGGACTCGAACGGTAGTTTGTCCGGTGTATCCACAACGTCCGAAACGGTTGTCGGGGGTACCTCCGAAGCACAAAAAAACGATGTGGACGGACAGGTGTCGGAGGTTCCGGTGATGTCTCCCAACGATCGTAAGTTTATGGATAAGTTGGTCGAACTGATGGAAAAGAATATGGATAACGGAGAGTTGGTTGTCGACGATCTGGTCAGTGAACTGGCAGTCAGCCGTTCGGTATTCTTTAAGAAACTGAAGACCTTGACGGGACTGGCGCCTATTGAGTTTATAAAGGAGATGCGTATGAAGCGTGCCGTGCAGTTGATAGAGACGGGTGAGTTTAATATGACGCAGATTTCGTATATGGTGGGTATTAATGATCCGCGATATTTCAGCAAGTGTTTCAAAGCGCAAGTGGGGATGACACCGACTGAATATAGGGATAAGAAACAGGGAAAATAGGATTTGTTTAAATGCGGATTAACGTGAATTAACGCGGATTTTCGCAAAGATAAACTCTTAATCTGAAGTCTGATCTGCGAAAATCCACGTTAATCCTGCGTTTTATCCGATTGTGGTATCGCGGAATTTACTTTTGAGGAAACAAGTGATTGACCAGGCTGTTCATGTAGACTTCCAGATTGGTGTATTCTTTGCTAAGTCCATAAACCGTCCCGTCAGCAGGATCATTCGGATTCAATCCGTTCTTTTTCTCCCATTCGTCAGGCATACCGTCACCGTCTGTGTCGGCAGGTGCGGTGGTTGTTTTATATTCTGGCCATCCGCCTACATCTTTCGGTTGGTCGATCATTCCGTTGGTGCTGCCATGAGAACCTTCGTAAGTATACTTCCCTTTCTTTGTTTCTTCCACGATGCGTTGGTCTACCGCGTCGCGGCGATAAGAAGCTCCGGCAAATTCGAGAACATCCTTGTACGCTTTCTTGGCAGGTTGCAATGAGGCGCGTTCGGCTATATCAAATATTTTGGAAGAGAGAACCTCGTCTTCGGGTGCGAATTCCTTTTTGATAACCAATCCGTAAGCATTGTCCCGGTTCACTTTGTAGAGAGCTTCCTTTTGTTTGTCTGTCAGGCTGGAACAGGTCGGATCCATATAGTTGCCGTCAAAATAGAACACTCCGTGAACTCCGGCTTTATTATTGTTCTTTCCGTCATCGGCGTATGCGGTGAACAGGCGTTTGTAAGAACCTTTGGTGGCACTGAAAGGTCCCGGCTTGTAGTAGTTGTTGATGAAATTGTACGAACCGCCTTCTCCTGCGTATGCTCCGTCACTGCCGTAATTGTATATTACGTTATTGAACAGGTCTACCTTTTCTTCTTCCGGCTTGCCGGTATAACGGCTTCCGCAGAGACGCGGTGTGCGGTTGGTGTGGTGTGCTAGCAGATTGTGGTGGAAAGAAGCTCCTTGACCGCCCCATATACCTCCGTAGCCGTGTGCTCCTTTTTCATGGATGGAGTTGGCAAGGCTTTCGCTGATGATACACCATTGGAGGGTGAAGTTACGGTTGTCATAGAATGTGGCGCATTCGTCCGTGCTCCAACTCATGGAGCAGTGGTCGATGATGATATTCTGATGCGCTTTTGTTCCGTTCATGGCATCGTCACCTTTTTGCTTGATGTCAACTCCCATACGCGAACGGATAAAACGGACAATCACGTTGTCCGCTTGGATGGAGAATGTATAGTTCTTCAGACATATACCATCGCCCGGTGCTGTCTGACCGGCAATAGTCAGGTCTCCGTTATTCACTTTCAATGATTTCTGGAGTTCAATGATCCCGCTGACCGCGAAAACAATGGTACGCGGACCTTTTTGATTGATAGCCCAGCGGAGTGTTCCCTTTGAACCGTCGTCGGCTAAGGAGGTGACGGTGTAGACTGCGCCACCGGCACCGCCTGTGGTGTATTTACCGGCTCCATCGGCTCCGGGAAAGGCGGGGACTTTGGAGCGGTCGATGGGACTAGGACAATTTTCCCCTATTATTGCAGCACTTGCAGCAAGGGGAAGCATGAATAATATGCAGAGTGTTCCTAATAATACTTTGTTCATAATATGATTTTTATTTTATCGGATATAAGTTCTTGACTAGGTCGTTTATGTATACCTCCAAATTTGTGTATTCAGCACTCAATTGGTATTTTACGCCGTCGGATGTATCATTGGGATTGAGCTTGTTTGCTGTCTCCCAGCTGTCAGGAATACCATCGCCGTCAGTATCTAGTGGAGCACTTTCTGATTGGTAAGTAGGCCATCCGCCTACATCCTGTTGTGAATCGATGATTCCGAATTTGCCTCCATTGCTTCCTGGGTATGTGTAGCTCCCTTCCTGTGTCTCTTGTATGATACGCGTATCTACAGCGTCACGTTTATAAGAAGCTCCGGCATACTTTAATACATCTGCGTAAGCCTCTTGCGCTGATTGTGTAAAGGTACTGACATCATTTGAAATAACAAATTCCGTTTGTGATTTTAATGCATTTTCATCATTGTTTGGATAAGGAATGGTTTCGTCCACACCGTTGACACTGATTTTCTGGTTTGGCTGAAAACCTACCCAATTGTCATTGTTGACTTCTGCAATAAGTGATTTGTTGCTTTGGTCAAGAGCGGCTGACGTATCGTCAAAATAGTTTCCTTTCAGATGAAATACTCCCCATACGCCTTTTGCCTGGTTGTTAGTTCCATCATCGGGACCTGGAGCGACAATACGGTTAATGACAATTTTCTTCGTGTTGGTAGCAGCACCCGGCTTATAATAATTGTTGACGAAGTTGTAATTTCCTCCTTCTCCGGCATAGCCTCCGTTGCCTGCTCCCCAATTGTAAAATACGTTATTGCGTACGTCTACCTTTTCATTGTCGGGCGAGTTGCTATAACGACTTCCGCATAGACGGGGAGTACGACTGACGTGGTGAGCTAATAGGTTGTGGTGGAAAGTGGCGGGAGAACCACCCC
>OHLW01000299.1_pt1 | contig 22377 bp, 20 predicted proteins | sample 1569231 | NCBI WGS metagenome assembly OHLW01 (sample SAMEA3879544, study PRJEB24766) | human gut metagenome | biome: human-associated habitat; feature: feces | place: USA | collected 1985/1987
CTTATTAAAGATTGGGAGAAGGTAATAGAAAATTTGGTTAGATAATACACATTGTTAATAAAATTACTTTTGTAAAAAGTATATAAAAGTGCTGAATTCATTTTTACTGTTTTTTGTATTGTTTGTAGTGTTGAGACTATGTTCTTATGTTGATAATAAGAAAACTTCATTACCGTCATATTTTATTTGTGATAACTTGATATTATGTAAAGACGTATTGTCATTGTCTAATACTTCAGTATATAGGGGTTACGCTATACTGATAATAATGCTTTGCCACATTGCAGGGTGTTGGAATTTTGTAGGGTTCACTCCCTTCGGTGGCATAGGAGTAGCAATGTTTCTTTTTTTATCCGGTTATGGACTTAATGAATCATGGAAGAAAAATGGGCTAAAATCGTTTTGGAAGAAAAAAGTGCTGCGTGTTATTTTTCCATATGTGCTATTTAGGATGATATGGTTGATGATAGATGGTTCTATATTAGATGGAAGTGCATATTTTTCTATCGTCAATTGTTCACATTCTTCTTTTTGGTATATTGATTATTTGGTAAGGTGTTATATAGCTTTTTATATTAGTAATAAGTTACTTAACGGTAAGTACAAGTTATTATTGCTTTTACTTTTTGCGATCTATTCATTTTCGTGTCTTTCATCACTATGTGCTGAACAAGCTTTTAGTTTCTTGGTGGGAGTTATAGTATCGGAGAGGAAGAGAGTGATAGATTGCGTGCCTTTTAGAAAAGTGTGCTTTTATAATAGTTTTTTGCTCTTACTAGGTATAGGTTGTCTTGCGCTTAAACAACTCTCTTTTATGAGGGATTTATCGAATACTCATTGGTTTCTGTTATGTGAATTGGGAATAAAATTGCCTTTAGGAATATCTTTCATGACATTACTCTATTTAATGAGGAATATGGTAAATTCACAGGTTATAGTGATGTTTGGGACTATAAGTTTGGAACTCTATCTGATTCATATTTGGTTGGTAAAATATATTGTAAAGGATAGTGTCTTTCAAGGTTTGGCATTGATAATTGTAAGTGCTTTATTGGCTTATAGCTTTAATAAAATGTGCAACTATTGTACGAATTTATTAGTGGCGGATAAAAGAAATGATAATGCGAATTGATTATAAACCTATATATTTAGTTATTACGCCGTTTTTCCCTTCAGCGCAGTCATTTCGTGGTCCTTACGTGTATGATCAAGTAAAGGCAATAATGTGTGACGGTCGTTATCGGGTAATTGTGATGATGCCTGACTCCTGGATGCACAAAGTGGGGGAGTATGAATACGATGGTATTAATGTACATCGTTTTGTGCAGTATGACTTGCCGACAAATGCGTGGCCGGGGGCGGGGGATTATTTCAGTCTACATTCTTTTAGCAAAGCTTTGAAACGTATCAATATTAAATATGAAGACATAGCTGTAGTGCATTCTCATGTAACAAGTTTAGCAAAGTATGCTGATTATGTAAAATCTAAGAATCCCCGGACAAAAACGATTCTGCAACATCATGGATATGACGTACTTAGCATTACCGATGGACGTTTTGCTGATAGGCAATGGCATAAGAGGCGTTGTATAAGTTATGGCGTGAAGTTGTGTAACAGAATTGATTTACATGTGGGAGTAAGTAAGGAGATATTACGCTATCTTGCTGAGTATGATGGTATAAAACTTAAAGATACTTATGTCTTATACAATGGGGTAGATAAAACTAAATTTTATTCAACAAATGGATCACATTCCGGTTTTCATATTGGATGTGTGGCAAATTTCTGGCCAATTAAAGACCAGATAACATTAATAAAGGCTGTAGAAATATTGCTTAAGGAAGGATTTGAAGACATAAAAGTTACATTTATTGGTACGGGGGTAACTAGAACAGAGTGTGAGGAGTATGTGCAAAGACAAGAATTGAATAATTATTTTGAATTTAAAAATGAAGTTGATCATCGCCAGCTAAATGCTTTCTATAATACTTTAGATTTGTTTGTTCTTCCATCTTATTGGGACGCATTTGGATGTGTATATACTGAGGCTTATGCTTGTGGAGTACCTTTTATGACGGCCAAAGGTTCTGGTATCACTGAATATATACGAGAAGAAGATTTTGATAATTGGGTAATTGAACCACACGACTATAAGGCACTTGCTCGAAATATAGGTCGCTACATTAAAACCAGAGAAAGGCAAATACTTAAATATCCTATAGATATAAATAAGCTTATACAGCCATTTATGAATTACTTAACACAAAAATGAATAGCAATATTATTTTAATTTTATCTGTAATCATTGCATTCTCAAATTCACTATGTATTGGGCTTCCTATACCTCAGGCTGCTTATTACGGATGGTTTGCTTTTATTGGTTTAATAGGTATTATCAATGGTGTAAGGATTAATGTTACAATGGTATTATTTATAATAGCATGTGTTTTGTCTATTCTTGCCAATGATATTCCATCCATATTTCAGGCTGAATATAGGTTGATTTCTTTTTGTTTGATGATTTTGGCAATTGGACCATTAAATGAAGGAAATTCATTGAATAAATTTAAATGGAATTTGTATGGTTTAATAAACAAGGTCATTATAGTCGGTACATTAATTTCGTTTGGTGGATACTTGGTGCATATTCCATTATTTCATGGATGGTCCGGATTTAATGGATTTACTAATCATAGTATGACAATGAGTAGTATTGGTGGTATATCATCTTTACTTTGCTTTAAGTTATTTCTTGATGAGACAAATAACCCTGATACAACTTTCCGGAAAAAATGGGGCTTCTTGGGTGCATCTGTTGCATCTGTTCTTGTTTGTTTTTTAGGTGCATCTCGTGCTGCATTGGGAGCTACGTTTGTAGCACTATTCTTTTATTTATGGTTTTATTTGGGCAATGTGGGTAAATTCATGAAATATTTAATTGTGGCTTTATTTCTTGTGGTTATCTCATCTCCCGTGTGGTATCCTTATACTGAAAAAGTGCGTGAAAAAACAGAGGCGCGTAATGCAATGGGAGGGCAGTTTTCGAGTAGGGATGATATGTGGAATGCTAGAAAAGCAGAGTTTGAATCGAACCCAGTTTTGGGAATAGGATTTTCTAGTGTCGACCTTAAGAAGTCGTCTGATAGTGTGCGTGCCAATGGTGGTATTGAACCTGGTACCAGTTGGTTGTTTATGTTGTCATCTGTTGGACTATTAGGAACATTATTCTTTGCCATATTAGCACTAAAACCAATAATAAAGTATATGTTCAATGCAAAAAGGTATCCATTACAATTGCTGTTAGTGATAACTTTATTGGTATGGCGAAGTATCCATCTTTTTGCGGAGGGATATATTATGGCTGCAGGTGATTTTTCTTTTTTGCATGTGTGGATATTAATAGCTTTGGCTAATGTAATCGTGGATAATAAATATAAAATAACACAAGAGTAAATATGATAGAAATAATAGATACTATTGATAAGTTCAAGACTTTAGAGATTGAATGGAATTCATTATTTCATAATGCTAATGATGTAACATTTTTCCAAACATTTAAGTATAATTGGATTGCTTGGGAGACGTTTGCAACCCCAAATGATAAACTTTATATTATAATATACCGTACTAATGATAAAGAATTACAGGCTATATTCCCTTTTTACATAAATGGAAAGGGATTCCTAAAGTTTATTAATGATAGACATACCGACTTTTGTAATATTATTATATCAAAAGAAGTTGTAGCTATATATAATTTAATGAACGATGTCTGGAAATTTGTAGAGGAAGATAAGTTGATAAGGTTTCTGTTACTTGATAATGTAGTTTCCAATTCTCCTATTTTGGCGTATTGGAAAGTGTTTCAAGGTAATGCTTTCGTTTTTTCGCAAACAGAACACTCATGGTTAAACTGTCCTAAGTCTGAGAGCATTTTTAGTGAGTTTCGACACTTAAATGCCAAAGAACGAAAACGTTTGGTTACGCTTGACAAGAAATCGGTTCAATGTAATATGAAAATCTTTAATATTGCCAATGAACCTTATCCGGAACATGTGATAAATCGAATTATACAATTGATGATTGATTCTGGTTTACGTTCGTCATCGTATTTAAACGATACAATGAGGTTATTTATGCGTAAACTTTATGAGAATGGGTTGGTAGAATTACCTGTCCTATATGACAATGGTGAGCCGATATCTTTAGGTTTTGTATTTGTGAATGAGCAGAGAACTTATAGTATGAGATGGGTGATATTGTATAAATCAGGACAATTCAATTTGTGGAATAATGTGAGGTATATTGTTGAAAAATCTCAAATAGGTAGCTCTGTTGTTGATTTTGGTCGCGGTGGCTATGATTATAAGATGCAAAATTTCCGTCCCCAAGTAGAAAATCTCTATCGCTTTATGGCATCTAAAACCAAGTGGGGGAATTGGTATGTGCTGTTTAAGATTGCTGCTTCACATATGCGTAAAACTTTAAAAAAATATAAAGGCTGATGAAGGTTTTTGCTTTTCTTGCTGAACCAGCCAGTTATACAGTAGACCGAAATCTTAAAGTCTATGTGCCAATGGGAATAGATTACTGTTATTTATTGGGCGATAGCGAGGCAAAAAACACGGGGGGTGAGGGTAAAAAGGATGTGTTTGCAGACCTATCGAAATGGCAACAATGGTGTTATATGAGGCGTATACTTAAGAAGTATGATACTATTATATTTAACGGATACACTGGCTTGTCGTTTTTGATGTTGTTTGTTTTGAATTTGTGGTATAGTAAATCCATTGGAATAGACTCTGATACTCAGTATCGGGAACCGGTAGGACTGTTTAAACGATGGGGAAAGCGCATATATTTAAGCATAGTGTTTGGAAACAAACATACCTATGGTCTTGCTGGTGGTAATTATACACATAAAGACCTGTTTCGTAAGTTTGGTATGGCCCAGGAGAGAATTCTGTTAATGCCGATGGTGGTGGATAATGTACATTTTGATAATAAGAAGTACAAACAGAAGCCAACAGATATAATGTGTTTTGTATATGTGGGGCGATTGATAGAGTGTAAGAATATAGACTTTATGATTCGTTCATTTCTGGCTTATCACCAAAAATATGAAAATAGTGAACTGCATATCGTGGGAAAAGGGGCTTTTGGTGAGGTACTTAAAAAGAAATATGAGTCATATGGATCTGTTTTTTTCGATGGACCAAAGTATGGTGACGATCTATTGAATGTTTATCGTCAAAATCATGTGTTGATATTACCTTCTACTTACGAACCTTGGGGATTGGTTGTTAACGAGGCTATGGCAGCGGGTATGCCAGTGTTAGTGAGTAACGAGGTGGGAGCACATTACGATCTTGTAGATGGTAACGATACAGGCTTTGTTTTTGATGCATATAGTGAGCAGTCACTTGTGGATGCCATGAGGCAAATATCAAATATAGATACATACAAGAAGTATTCTGATAATGCGTATAACTTTATGCACAATCACTGGAATTATTCGCTCTACCGTAAATGTTTGGAAGATTTTATAAACAAAACTACACGATGAGAAAAATAATAAAAAAAACTCTGTTATGCTTTTCGAGCATATTGCACCATAATAAGAAGAGTAAAATAGTGTATTATCACGATGTGTACGGCGATAAAAAATATACAGATATGGGTACTTCGCTTAGTACGTTTGCACAACATATTAAGGTGATACATGATGAGGGATTTATCATAAAAGCGAAAATACAGAATCCTGATAAAGAGGTGATGATATGCTTTGACGATGGATTCCGTGGCATTTATGATACCAGACAGTTTTTTATAGATAATGGTTTGTGTCCAACAGTATTTCTTGCAATAAGCTTAATAGGAAAACCGGGGTATCTTAATAAAGACGAAATTCTTGAACTTCAAAAAGCAGGTTTTATATTTCAGTGTCATGCTTGGAGCCACAGTGATTTAACTAAATTCACTAAAGAGGAGTTGGTACGCGAACTTTGTGAATCGAAAAAGGAGCTCACGGAATTGCTGGGTAAAACAGTGGATGAGATATGTTTCCCAATAGGTTATTTTTCACAATTAGTACTTGATGAGTGTAAACGTTATGGTTACAACACTATGTATTCTAGTATACCAGGTAATTATTTTGACCAACTGTATGCGGATGGTTTGCGGACTCGTAACCTGTTGCAGTTTGCTGATGCCAATGACGCAAAACTTATACTGCATGGTGGTAATGATATGATACATAATAGATATGTTAAAATGCACTGGAGAGGATAATATTTATGAATATTTTCGTAATTGCCACAACCTTACAAGCTGGGGGAGGTATAACAATATATAAGCAGTTCTTATCGCATCTGCCAAAGTATATAGGACAAAATAAGTATTGGATATTTATTAATCCTGTGCTGCCGAAAGTGGCGATAGAGGGAGTAACATATATATCTTTTCCTCTACAATCCAAGTTAAAACGGATTTTGTTTGAAGGTAAATTGCTACAAAATGAAATTGTAAAATTGGGAGTAAAGCCCGATGTTGTGGTTTCACTTCAGAATAATGGATATAAGAAGATCGGGGGAGGTAAGCAGATTGTTTATTTTCATCAGTCGTTGCCGTTATATCCGGGAGCTTACAATCCTCTCAAATGTACAGAAAGAATGCTGTTTAATTATAAGCATATTTTTCCTCGCATAGTAAAGCGTACATGGGTTAAAAATACACAGTTTGTTGTACAAACACCTATTGTGAAGAAACGCTTTGTATCATACTTTAATGTTCCTACGGAAAATGTTCGTGTATGTTTTCCGGATGTTGAGAAGGTGGATGTTACACAGTGTAAAACCTATAATTGGGAAGATAATAAGAAACATTTCATATTTGTTGGTGATGATTCTAAATATCGTAATGGTTGCACTTTGGCAAAAGCCATGGGAATATTAAGTAAACAAAATCCGGCATTGGCGGAGGATATAAAAATTCATGTAACAAGTTCTGCAGAAAAAGCTCCTATAATGTACAATGAAGTAGTTAAGAATGGTGTAGACAAAAATTTCGTATTTGAAGGTATTATAAAGCATGATAATTTATTGAGTTACTATAAATCTGCTGCAGCTTTAGTTTTTCCGAGTTCGATTGAGACAGTCGGTTTGCCATTACTTGAAGCGGCAGCCTTTGGACTTCCGGTTTTGGCGGCTGATGTAGATTATGCTTATGAAGTGTTGAATGGTTATGATGGAGTAGTTTATACTGATGTGTATGATTATGAAGCTTGGGCAAAGAATATAGTAGCGTTTAGTATAAATCATAAACGATATAAACCTTTGCCACAAGAACGAGAAAGTGACTGGGGTGTTTTTTTTGATTTGATAAAGTAGACATTAAGTTAAAATAACTTCAAATAAAAATGTTAGACCTTTCTGTAATAATCCTCACATATAATGAGGAAAGACACATTGCACGAAGTATTGATAATGTTAAACGTATAGCAAAACAGGTATATGTAGTAGATAGTTACTCAACTGATAAAACTTGTGACATTGCGCGTGAGCATGGTGCGGTAGTGTTACAAAACAAGTATGTGAATCAGGCACAGCAATTTATTTGGGCAATGGAAAATTGTCCTGTTAAAACGGAATGGACCATGCGTTTGGACGCTGACGAATACCTTACTGATGAACTTATAGAAGAGGTAGAGAAGAAGTTACCTTTGCTGCCTGCTAATGTTGCAGGTTGCATGTTACCGCGCAATGTAGTGCTATTTGGGCGTGAATTAAAGCATGGGAAACTACGTACAATCCGTTTGATGCGTTTATGGCGTACAGGAAAGGCAATGATGGAACAGCGTTGGATGGATGAACAAATTTATGTTACCGAAGGTGATACAGTAGATATGAAGCATCGATTTATTGATGAAAATTTGAATGGACTCACTGAATGGACTCAAAAGCACAACAACTATGCCAACCGTGAGATTGTGGCTGCTTATGAAGGTTATTGGAACGACATTGTATTGGGAGGGAATGGATTGGAGAGCCGTAACAGGGAGAAAGGGAAGTATTATAAACTGCCCAAATTCTTGCGTGCATTCATGTATTTCTTCGTTCGCTACATCTGCTTTGGTGGTTTTCTTGATGGCAAGCCCGGTTTTATTTGGGCTACATTGCAGGCATATTGGTACAGGTATCTTATAGATGCCAAGATTGAGGAGATGGAATATTATATAGGAAAGAACCCTACACCGCAAGAGATGCGGACATATTTTAAGGAACGATTTAATATAAACGTTGATAAATGAGCAAGAAAGTCTTAATTCACAGTCTTATCTTCAGCCCAGATGGTGTTTCCACTGCATATCTTTATAACGATATCGCACTTAGATTTCAAAAAGAAGGTTATGAGGTAGTAGTGCTTTCTACAACACCGCACTTTAATGTAGTAGAGGAACAACTGGCAAAGCAACCGCTAAAGTGGAAAATCCCCGGAATTTATAAGGAAAGTGATTTTCATGGTATAAAGGTAATGCATGTGCCACAAAAGAAGTTCAAGAGCACTGCATTGCGTATTCTTGGTTTTGTTTATTGGCACATCATTTCGTTTCTCCTTGGTTTGTGCATACGCAATGTTAGTGTAATAGTGTCGCCCTCGCCACCTCTCAGCATAGGAATGCTTAATCTCATCCTCGGTAAATTAAAAGGCTGCAAAGTTATATATAATGTACAGGAAATTTATCCCGATATCCTAAAGAAGAAAACAGGACCGATAATCGCTTGTTTAAAGAAAGTCGAACGTTGCATTTACAACAAGTCTGCTGCAATCACTACCATTGACGATGTTTTCTATAATACGATTGTGAGTCGTTTTGAAGATCCGAATAAGCTACACATCATTCCCAACTTCGTAGATACTGACCTCTATAACCCGACTAATGTAGAACCTCTTGACGAGAATATCTTTCCTAAAACCGATTCTTTGAAATTGCTTTATGCCGGGAATATAGGACATGCGCAAGACTGGCGTCCGCTGGTGGCATTGGTCGACAAAACAAAGGATTTGAATGTTGAGTACTTTGTGATAGGTATGGGGGTACAACGATCATACTTGGAACAACAGAAAGCAGAGAAGGGACTGGACAAGTTGCATGTACTCGATTATCAACCTCGCCATCTGATGCCGAGTATATTGGCATACAGTGACGTGCAGTTCATCTTTATGGCACCCGAAATGGAAATGATGGGATTTCCGTCTAAAGTGTATACCATTATGGCTTGTGAAAGACCGTTGCTTATATGTTCTGGAGACAAAACACCTATCGTAAACTTCACTAAGGATTATAATTGTGCAAAGCTTATTACTGAGAAGGACTTTGATAAGAAGGTAGATGAAATGGCACAATGGCTGGCATCGGTGTCGCGTGAAGAGCTTCAGAAAATGGGGCGTAACGGATATGATGTGATACAGCGCTATTACACAAAAGAAAAGGTAACAAAACAATACGTTGATTTGGTAAATAAAATATTATGAAGATACTTATAACCGGAATTCACGGCTTTGTAGGGGGGAATTTGGTAAAAGCTTTGGGGCAAAGTAATGAAATTTACGGCCTTGATATCGTAGCGCCTGAAAAGGAGGGTGTGGTCAAGACCTTTTCCTGGGATGATCTTGACGAAAATAAGATTCCACAAGTAGATGCCGTTATCCATCTTGCCGGCAAGGCACATGATTTGAAGAAAACTTTTGGGCCGGAAGTGTATTTTAAGGTAAATACGGGGCTCACTCAAAAGATGTATGACTGGTTTCTTAAATCATCGGCCGGGAAGTTCATTTTCTTTTCATCGGTGAAAGCGGCTGCTGACTTTGTCCCTGGTGATATTCTGACTGAAGATGTTGTTCCCAATCCAGTAGGACCTTATGGTGAATCGAAGATCAAAGCTGAAGAATATATCCTATCTCATCCGGCCGCAGATAAGCAAGTGTATATCCTGCGTCCCTGTATGATACATGGTCCCGGAAACAAGGGGAATCTCAATCTGCTCTATGGAGTGGTGAAAAAAGGAGTACCCTGGCCTTTGGGGGCTTTTGAAAATCACCGCTGCTTTACCTCTATTGACAACCTTTGTTTTGTCATAAAAGGGCTGCTTGTTAAGGAAGTGGAATCTGGCATTTATAATATGTGTGACGATGAAGCGTTATCGACCAACGGACTTATTACAGTTATCTGCAAGGCTTTGGGTAAGAAAGCACGTATTTGGTATCTGCCCAAAGGGCTGATGAATGGTATGGCGAAGGTGGGAGATGGGTTGCACCTGCCACTAAACTCGGAGCGTTTGACAAAGCTAACTGAAGACTATGTGGTTAGCAATGCTAAAATAAAAAAGGCACTGGGTATAGATAAAATGCCCATACGTGCCGAAGAAGGACTTACACAAACCATTAAATCATTTACAAATACAAAATAAGTATGGTTGTATATCTGTTAATAGCAGTATTATTGCTTGTTCTTGAATGGGTCTATTTTAAGATTGCCGACAAGTTTAACATTATAGACAAACCCAACTTGCGTTCATCGCACAGTACTATTGTGTTGCGTGGCGGAGGTATTATTTTCTTGTTTGGAGCCTGGCTTTATGCTGCCTTCTATGGTTTTACATGTCCTTGGTTCCTGTTAGGACTCACTATGTTGGGTGGTATCAGTTTTGCGGATGATATTCATTCGGTATCCAATAAATTTCGCTTGATTGTGCACTTTGTCGCCATGACACTCATGTTCTACCAGTGGGGTATTTTGCTGCCCGAGTATTGGTGGGTGGTTATCATTGCGCTCATAGTATGCACCGGCATTATCAATGCGTATAACTTTATGGATGGAATAAATGGTATTACCGGCGGTTACTCGTTGGCTGTGCTTGTTCCGTTGCTTATTCTCAATTCGCGGGAGGAGTTTGTCGACCGGAATTTCATTATTGTGGCTTTGCTTAGCGTGTTGATATTCTGCTTCTTTAACTTCCGCACTAAGGCAAAATGTTTTGCAGGTGATGTGGGCAGTGTATCCATTGCGTTTATTTTGCTTTACTTTTTAGGTTCTTATATATTAAAAAGCGGAAACTATTGGGCTATTCTGCTGCTAATGGTATATGGCGTTGATAGTGTACTCACTATTCTCCATCGGATATTATTGCATGAAAATATAGGCAAACCTCATCGTAAACATGTTTATCAATTGATGGCCAATGAATTGCATATTAAGCATGTGGTAGTGTCGACCGTCTATATGGTTATGCAATTAATAATCTCTTTGGGGGCTATTTATTTGCCAATGAATAAGTATTTGTATTTAGTTGTAGTGTTGGTATTACTTTGTATCGTCTATGTCTTGTTCAAGAGAAAATATTATCACCTACACGAAGAATATCTACGTGCAAAAGTTAATGATAAATAATTATGGAAATAAATGATAAACTGCTTGATGAACTGTTAGCTCAGGCGGGAACAAATGAGCGGAGGCGTATTAATCTTGATTTGCGTAATGGTGAAGGTGACACTTCGCAGCGTATGCTCAATGCCTTGTTACCGGGAACGCATGTTCCTATTCATCGTCATACTAAAACAATTGAGACTGTCATTCTGCTTAGAGGTCATATAACGGAACTTTTTTATGATGAAAAAGGTGTTGAATGTGCTCGGCATGAATTGAATCCTGCAAGTGGTATTTATGGCGTACAAGTACCTGCCGGAATGTGGCATACTCTTATTGTGCATGAGCCCTCTGTCATTATAGAAATGAAAGATGGAGCCTATGTGCCAATTACTATGGATGACATTTGGCAATATGAATAAGTCGCAAAGCTCCCTATATAAATCGAATTTAATATCAGGTATGGGGAAAGAGTACGGATAACAGAACTATACGTCAAGGTTTGACGTTGACAAAAGGTCGGGAAGAGTACAGTGGTATGTTCCTGACTTATACCCTCATATTAGCATGAAGCTAATATGATTTGTATGTGAGATATATCAACTGTCTGTGAAGATAGTTGATATATTTGTTAGAACAGTGCTTTACGAAGGCTAAAGCATAGCTTTAGAGGTCGTAAAGCACTGCTTTAGGACTTATATAGCACTGTGTTTGTTTGACGATGGGTGTGGCGGGTATGATGAGTTTATCAGGTGCGGTGGTTATGGCGGGTACAGCAGGTACACTTTTTGGGGGCTCTCTATACACACGCACACGTGCGCGCATTAGTTAGGTACGTGCGTACGTGTGTGGAAAAATGCGGGGTGTATTTACTGTACCTTTTGTACCTGTGGAGCTGTTCATATAAAGTAAAAGGAGCAGGCGGGAAAAAGTTTTCTGCCTGCTTTCTTTTTGAACGGATATTTTTTGTAGCTTTGTGAAAAATATGATTGATATGGAAGCTTTGCAAAGATTATACCCCATAGGGATACAGACTTTTTCTGAAATTCGTGAGAAGAATTATCTTTATATCGATAAGACGGAATACGTTTATCGCATGACTTATTTTGCGAAATATGTGTTTCTGAGTCGTCCTCGCCGTTTTGGTAAATCTTTGCTTACTTCTACTTTGCATAGTTATTTCTCTGGTCGTAAGGACCTGTTTCAAGGGTTGGCTATGGAGAGGTTGGAGAAAGAGTGGATAGAATATCCGGTTCTTCATTTTGATATGAGTATGGCGAAGCATGTGGATCAGGAGCGTTTGGAGCGTTTGCTTGACTTTATGCTTTCAGACTATGAGCGGACCTTCGGTCTCGATACAACTGCCGGTGATGCTAATCTGCGATTAACCCGTCTTATCAAGTGTGCTTATGAAAAGACAGGGAAAAAGGTTGTAGTTCTTATAGATGAATATGATGCTCCTTTGCTTGATGTGGTACACGAAAAGGAAAATCTAGGCGTATTACGTAATATCATGCGTAACTTCTATAGTCCTTTGAAAGCTTGTGATCCTTATCTGAAGTATGTGTTTCTGACTGGTATCACCAAGTTCTCTCAGTTGAGTATCTTTAGTGAATTGAATAATATCAAGAATATCAGCATGGATGAGCCATACGCTGCAATTTGCGGAATAACGGAGGATGAGATGCTAACGCAAATGAAAGAGGATATGGAGAGATTGGCTGCGAAATTGAATATTTCCCCTGAAGAGGTCTTGCTGAAGTTGAAGGGGAATTATGACGGTTATCATTTCACTTATCCGTCTCCCGACATCTATAATCCGTTCAGTCTGTTGAATGCTTTTGCGGATGGTAAATTTGGTTCTTACTGGTTCGGTAGCGGTACTCCTACATACTTGATAAAGATGTTGGAAAAGTTCGGTGTTGAACCTTCTGAAGTCGGAGGAAAAACAGCAGCTGTGGAGGATTTTGATGCACCGACGGAGACAATGTCCAGTATTACTCCGCTGTTATATCAGAGCGGTTATATCACCATCAAGGGTTACGATAGCGAGTTGGGACTGTACACATTGGATATTCCTAATAAAGAAGTTAGGGTCGGCTTGATGAGGAGTCTGTTGCCTTATTATGTGTCTACACCTACTGAAAAAACGAATACCATGGTAGCTTATCTTTCCCGTGATATCCGTAATGATGATATGGATTCTGCGTTGCGTCGGCTGCAGACTTTCTTGTTTACCATTCCTTATTGTGACAATACGAGGTATGAAGGTCACTATCAGCAGATGTTCTACATTATTTTCAGCTTATTGGGTTCTTTTGTGGATGTTGAAGTCCGTACCCCCCGTGGTCGAGTGGATGTGGTGCTTCGTACGAAAACAACGCTCTATGTGATGGAATTGAAGCTTGACAAGACTGCCGGTGAAGCTATGGAACAGATCAATCTGAAGAATTATCCTGAACGCTTCGCTTTGTGTGGGCTTCCGGTAGTGAAAGTGGCGATCAACTTTGATAGTGAACGCTGTACGATAGGAGAATGGAAATTACAGACTATTGATAAATGGTGAGTTACTATACGACTCATTCATAATTGGTAACTCTGAATAGATAGAGTTAGGGTGAATGACAGGCGGGAATAAAAATCCCGCCTGTTTTTGTTTGGTCGGCTACTGGATTTTATCTACCTTTGTAACTTAATTAAGTGCATTTTTTATAAGCAAGAAAAAACATGATTCGAAAAATAATAAAAGCTCTTTGGATTTTATTGGCAATCGCAGTAGTGGCTGCCGTCATTATTTTTGTTTCTATTTCGAAAGGTTGGATCGGCTATATGCCTCCAGTGGAGGAACTGGAGAATCCAAGTTATAAATTTGCGACGGAGATCTTTTCTGAGGATGAGAAAGTGCTCGGTACTTGGTCTTATAGTAAGGAAAATCGTGTGTATACAGCCTACAAGGACTTGTCAAAAGAAATGCAGGCCTATATGGATTATGTATGTGATACCGTGCTTGCTAAGAACACTGGGACTTGTCACCCAACATTATTAATGCGTTGATTGCGACAGAAGATGTTCGTTTTGCCGAACACTCGGGGATTGACGCTAAGGCGTTGTTCCGTGCATTTGTGAAACGTGGTTTGTTATTCCAGAAAAATGCGGGTGGGGGAAGTACTTTATCACAGCAGCTTGCCAAGCAGTTGTTTACGGAGAATGTGGCGAGAAATACTCTCCAGCGTCTTTTCCAGAAACCGATTGAGTGGGTGATTGCCGTAAAACTCGAGCGTTATTACACCAAAGAGGAAATTCTGAGTATGTACCTCAATAAGTTTGATTTCCTGAATAATGCTGTCGGTATTAAGACGGCTGCGCATACTTATTTTAACCGTGAACCGAAGGACTTGAAAATAGAGGAAGCGGCTACCTTGGTTGGTATGTGTAAAAATCCGTCACTCTATAATCCTGTTCGTTTTAATGAGCGTTCTCGCGGCCGTCGTAATGTGGTGCTTGGACAGATGCGTAAAGCGGGATATATTACTGAATCCGAATGTGATTCTCTGCAAGCGCTTCCTTTGAAATTGTCGTATAACCGTGTTGACCACAAGGAAGGTTTGGCTACTTATTTCCGTGAATACCTGCGTGGTGTGATGACAGCAACCAAGCCGGTGAAGAGTAATTATCGTGGTTGGCAAATGCAGAAATTCTATGAAGACTCCCTTTCTTGGGAAACGAATCCTCTGTATGGCTGGTGTGCGAAGAATAAAAAGAAGGATGGTTCGAATTATAATGTCTACACGGACGGACTGAAGATTTATACGACTCTCAACTCGCGGATGCAACAATATGCGGAGGAGGCGGTAGAAGAACATTTGAGTTATTTGCAACCTTTGTTTTTCAAAGAAAAAGTAGGAAGTAAGAATGCGCCATACGCAAGAGTGCTGCCTGCGAAACGGGTGGAAGAACTGTTGACGAAGGCTATGAAACAGACTGAGCGTTACCGGCTGATGAAAGAGGCGGGGAATTCTGAACAGGAGATTCGGAAAGCATTCGATACACCGCAGGAAATGACAGTCTTTTCGTGGATGGGAAGCAAGGACACGATTATGACTCCGATGGATTCAATCCGCTATTATAAGTCATTCCTTCGTACCGGCTTTATGTCGATGGATCCTATGAACGGGCATGTGAAAGCTTATGTTGGCGGACCTAATTATACATATTTCCAATATGACATGGCGATGGTAGGACGCCGTCAGGTAGGGTCTACTATCAAACCGTACTTGTATACACTGGCTATGGAGAATAATTTTTCTCCTTGCGACCAGGTGCGCCACGTAGAGCAAACGTTGATTACAGAAACTGGGGAACCATGGTCGCCACGTAATTCCAATAAGAAGCGTTATGGTGAGATGGTTACTCTAAAATGGGGACTGGCTAATTCGGATAACTGGATTTCGGCTTATCTGATGAGCAAACTGAATCCGTATGAATTGGTGCGGCTGATCCATAGTTTCGGAGTGCGCAACAAGGCCATCGACCCGGTTGTTTCACTTTGTCTGGGACCTTGTGAGATTTCTGTCGGAGAGATGGTGAGTGCATATACTGCTTTTGCTAATAGGGGGATTCGGGTGGCTCCTTTGTTTGTGACTCGGATCGAGGACAGTGAAGGTAATGTGATTTCTACGTTTGCGCCACAAATGGATGAGGTGATCAGCACTTCAAGTGTATATAAAATGCTGGTCATGTTGCGTGCCGTTATAAATGAAGGAACGGGCGGACGTGTCCGACGTTATGGAATTACTGCGGATATGGGCGGAAAGACGGGGACGACAAATGAGAACTCGGATAGTTGGTTTATGGGCTTTACCCCTTCGTTGGTGTCCGGCTGTTGGGTTGGAGGTGACGAACGTGATATCCACTTCGGATCGATGACATACGGACAGGGAGCTGCCGCTGCTTTACCTATTTGGGCAAAATATATGAAGAAAGTATTTGATGACCCGACTTTGGGATACGATCAGCAGGAAACTTTTAAACTTCCGGAAGGATTCGATCCTTGTGCCGGTTCGGAGACTCCGGATGGCGAGGTGGAGGAAATGGGACTGGATGATCTTTTCAACTAAAAAGATGCACAAATACATTGTTTGCATAGGGAGCAACTACAATAGAACGGAGAATCTGACTTTTGCCAGGCAGAAACTGGCGGAACAGTTTTCTCCTATCTACCGGGCACCTGAGTTGGAGACGGAACCTTTGTTCTTCAAAAATCCGGCTTTGTTTTCCAATCAAGTGATTATGTTCTTTTCGGATAAGGATGAGGAACTCGTGAAGAGGATACTGAAAGACATAGAACTGGCTTCCGGTCGTCTGCCGGAGGATAAGAAGGAAGAGAAAGTCTGTTTGGATATTGATATACTTTTGTATGATGATAAAATAATAAAACCGGAAGATTGGGAGAGGGAATATGTGCAGCAGTCATTATCCGCTCTTTATTCTTCATTATCTATTAAATAAATGAAATTTCTGGGAATTATACCTGCCCGTTATGCCTCTACCCGTTTCCCTGCGAAACCGTTGGCTATTTTGGGCGGAAAAACAGTGATACAGCGTGTGTATGAACAAGTAGCCGGCATTTTGGATGATGCGTATGTGGCTACTGATGACGAACGAATTGAGAAGGCGGTGAAAGCTTTCGGCGGTAAGGTGGTGATGACTTCTGTTCATCATAAAAGCGGTACGGACCGTTGTTATGAGGCTTGCGTCAAGATTGGAGGGGACTTTGATGTGGTAGTCAATATACAAGGGGACGAGCCTTTTATACAGCCTTCGCAGTTGAATGCCGTGAAAGCTTGTTTTGAAGATCCTACTACACAGATTGCTACATTGGTAAAGCCTTTTACTGCTGATGAGCCGTTTGCCGTACTTGAGAATGTGAACTCTCCCAAAGTGGTAGTCAATGCAAATTGGAATGCCCTGTATTTCAGTCGTTCTATCATCCCTTATCAGCGTAATGCCGAGAAGAAGGATTGGCTGAAAGGACATACCTACTATAAACATATCGGTTTGTATGCTTACCGTACGGAAGTGCTGAGGGAGATAACCGCACTACCGCAATCATCACTTGAGATAGCGGAATCGTTGGAGCAACTGCGCTGGCTGGAAAACGGGTATAAAATAAAAGTGGGGATCAGTGAAGTGGAAACGATTGGAATTGATACTCCACAGGACTTGGCGCGTGCAGAAGAATTTTTGAAAAATAGATTATAATGTTTATGGATCGCACGATACAGCCTGAGATACAACCTCTGAAAAATTTCCATATACAGACTCCCGTCAGGACAACGTTGCCGAATGGTATTCCTCTGACTGTTATTAATGCCGGTGAACAGGAAGTGGTGCGTATGGATGTGCTTTTCTCCGGAGGTCGCTGGCAGCAGTCGCAGAAGTTGCAAGCTTTGTTTACGAACCGTATGTTGCGCGAAGGTACGACGAAATATACGGCTGCCACCATTGCGGAGAAATTGGATTATTATGGTTCGTGGCTAGAACTCTCCAGTTCTTCGGAGTATGCTTATATCACTGTTTATTCATTGAATAAGTATTTAGCGAAAACGTTGGAAGTGGTAGAGTCGATGATTAAGGAACCACTGTTTCCACAAAAGGAGCTTCAAACTATTCTGGATACCAATATCCAGCAATATTTGGTCAATACCTCTAAGGTTGATTTTCTTGCACATCGTAGTTTGCTGAAGTCTCTTTACGGTGAACAACATCCGTGCGGGAAAATAGTGATGGAGGAGGATTATCATACCATAACTCCAGAAGTGCTTCGTGAGTTTTATGAGCGGCATTACCATTCCGGCAATTGCTCCATTTTCTTATCCGGCAAGGTGACGGATGATATCATTAGCCGTGTAACGGATATTTTCGGGATTCCGTTCGGGCAATATCAATTACAGATGCCGAAGTCGAGTTTCCCGTTTGCGGCTATACCTGAGAAGAGGATTTTTACGGAACGTGAAGACGCTATGCAGAGCGCAGTGAAAATGGGATGTACCACTATTACTCGCGAACATCCCGACTATCCGAAGCTGCGTGTGCTGATGACATTGTTCGGAGGTTATTTCGGTAGCCGTCTGATGTCCAACATTCGCGAAGATAAAGGGTATACTTATGGCATATCGGCAGGAGTAGTATTTTATCCGGATAGCGGCTTGCTGATTGTTTCGACGGAGACGGATAATGAATATGTGGAGCCGTTAATACAGGAAGTATATCACGAAATAGACCGGTTGCACCTGGATCCTGTATCTGCAGAAGAGTTGAGGATAGTGCGCAACTATATGTTGGGAGAAATGTGCCGCAGTTATGAATCGCCTTTCTCTCTCTCGGATGCGTGGATATTTATAGCTACTTCCGGTTTGAAGGATGATTACTTCGCACGTTCTTTGCAAGCCGTAAACGAGATTACTCCTGCGGAAATACAGGATTTAGCGCAGCGTTATTTATGCAAAGAGACATTAAAAGAGGTCATTGCAGGTAAAAAGTTGTCATAATTTGCTTTCCGGTAAGGGGCTTTTTGGGAGAGAAGTCGTATCTTTGTCCAAATCGTAATTCTAAAAATGAGTAACAACTAAAATAAATGAAGAAATATCTATATACTACACTTTTATTGGCTCTCCTGGCACAAGAGGGGGTAATGGCACAAGAAAATGAAGGGAAAAAGGGCGGATTCTTCGGAAAGATAAAGGATACATTCTCTACAGAAATAAAGATTGGCAACTATACTTTTAAGGATGGCAGTGTCTATACAGGAGAAATGAAAGGACGCAAACCAAACGGGAAAGGAAAGACGGTCTTTAAAAATGGGGATGTCTACGAGGGTGAATATGTGAAGGGGAAACGTGAAGGGTATGGCATCTATATGTTTCCTGACGGAGAAAAGTACGAAGGACAATGGTATCAGGACCAACAGCACGGAAAAGGTATTTATTATTTTATGAATAACAACCGTTATGACGGTATGTGGTATCAGGACTACCAGCATGGCAAAGGGACAATGTATTATCACAACGGTGACTTGTACGTAGGTGGTTGGGTGAATGATAAGCGTGAGGGTGAAGGTACGTATACTTGGGCGAATGGCGCTAAATATACCGGTCATTGGAAGAATGACAAGAAAAACGGTAAGGGTACTATGAACTGGGATGACGGATGTAAATATGAAGGAGACTGGAAAGATGATGTCCGTCATGGAAAAGGAGTATTTGAATATACTAACGGAGATAAATATGAGGGTGACTGGGCAGATGATATCCAGCATGGAAAGGGTACTTATTTTTTCCATACGGGAGATCGTTACGAGGGTTCTTATCTCTTGGGTGAACGTACGGGTGAGGGAATTTACTATCATGCTAACGGTGATAAGTATGTAGGTAACTTCAAGGATGGTATGCAAGATGGGAAAGGAACTTTTACCTGGTCGAATGGTGCTGTGTACGAAGGTGACTGGAAAAATAACAGACGTGAGGGTAAGGGTATCTATAAATGGAGTAATGGTGATGTGTACGAGGGGGATTGGAAAGATAACCGTCCGAATGGTGAGGGGACTTTAAAGACTGTTGCGGGTATGCAATATAAAGGTGGCTTCGTTGATGGATTGGAAGAAGGCCAAGGGGTTCAGATTGATAAAGACGGTAACCGTTTCGATGGTTTCTTCAAACAAGGAAAGAAGAATGGTCCTTTTGTGGAAACGGATAAAGACGGGAAGATAATCAGAAAGGGAACATACAAATTCGGAAGACTTCAATAAAGTTGAGAATTGAGAGTTGGAAGTTGAAAGTTGGCTGCGCAATGAAGGCAGCGTTATCAAATAAAAATAATCGCAGGTTTAGTTCTTTACTTTACCTGCGATTATTTTTTATTTAGTTGAAAATGAAGTTTCGACTAGATGATATACTGTGAGCTGATTGACTCGTTGTTCATAACTCGTTTGATTGTCTCAGCAAACATATCGGCGATACTTAACTGTTTTACTTTCGCACACTTCTTAGCGTAAGGAATGCTGTCGGTAAATACCATTTCTGTCAGACCGGATTCCTGTACACGGAATGAAGCGGGATCGGACATTACGCAGTGGCTGGCAATAGCACGTACAGACTTTGCGCCGGCTTCCAGCATAATGTTGGCAGCTTTGGTGATTGTTCCGGCTGTGTCTACGATATCGTCGATCAATACTACATTTTTATCTTTCACATCACCGATAATCTGCATGGAAGCAACTTCATTGGCTTTCTCACGCGACTTGTTGCAGAGTACCAACGGTACACCGAGATATTTGGAGAAAGTGCTGGCACGTTTTGAACCTCCTACGTCCGGTGTAGCAATCACCAGATCCTCCAATTTCAATGACTGGATGTAGGGGAGGAATACGGCTGACGCATACAAGTGGTCTACCGGAATATCGAAGAATCCCTGAATCTGGTCTGCGTGCAGGTCCATAGTAATCAGTCGGTCGATACCTGCAACGGAAAGCAGGTCGGCTACTAGTTTAGCTCCGATAGATACACGAGGTTTGTCTTTTCTATCCTGACGAGCCCATCCGAAATAGGGAATTACGGCTACAATGCTCTTTGCTGATGCACGTTTTGCCGCGTCAACCATCAGGAGAAGTTCCATTAAGTTGTCTGAGTTTGGGAATGTGGATTGAACCAAGAATACATGGGCGCCACGAATTGATTCCTCATATGAAACAGCAAATTCGCCATCGGCAAAATGGGTAATGTTCATATTTCCCAGAGGACAATTCAGGCTTGCGCAGATTTTTTCTGCAAGATATCTCGAGTTTGTTCCCGAGAATACCATAAAGGGTGCTTTTTCGCTCATTTTGTAATAGATGTTTTACCTATTTGTTAATTTGCCTGCAAAGGTAGGAATTTCTCTTATTATTTAGAAGGACTTATTGTATAAAAAATCATTTTCTCTCCAACTTATCGGAAATATTTGTAGATTTGCGTAATTAATGGATAGTTGACGATGGATTATGAAAAGGATTTCTTTAAATAATAATGTCCGAAGAATAGGTAATGAGGCACAGCATAGCTCATTATCGATTATTTATTATCCGTTATCTATTCTGATAATTCTTTCTTTGTTCTTCTCGTGCACTGATATGGTGCCGACTAAAGAGGTGCGTTTGATTGATTCGCTTAATGGAACAGCGTATGCTTATCGTTACCGAAATCTGGATTCTTCTTATAAATATGCCGAACAGGCTTATAGTAAGGTGAACTTTTATAAGTCGGGGAAAGCGGAAGCTTTAAATAATCTGGGATTCTGGGCTTTTATGAATATGGATTTTGACCGTGCCGAAGCGTCTCATAAAGAGGTCTATAAACTGACTAAAAACGAACTTGAGCTTTTGATTGCCGATATCGGACTGATGAAAATCTGTCAGAGGACGGCAATGAATAAAGAATTTTATGATTACAGGAACAGTGCGTTGAGACGTATGAAACGTATTCGTGAGGAAAGTGATTTGTTTGCCGACAGGCACGAAAAGCTTCGGCTGGACTATGCTTTTACGGAGTTCTTTATTGTTTCCGCCATTTATTACTATTACCTTCAGCAACGACAGGAAGCGATTGCGTCGCTCAGTCATATTCCGGAAGAGGAAGCATTGGCGGATACTAATCAATTGCTTTACTATCATTATCTTAAGGGGGCCGCTTCTTTGGTTGAAGCAAAGACACCGGAGGAGAGAAAACTACGTGAGTTTGATCATTTGTATTATACTTGGCGGGCGGCTGTTCAGAGCAATCATCCTTATTTCGAAGGAAATGGTTTGCAAGGTCTTGCCAACTTGATGGCTTCTTCCGATAGTTTCGAGTTTTTCCAGACAAGGAGAGGACATATGCTGGAGCAGTTTGCTTTGCCGGTAGATTCTCTTTTACCTTTG
>OHLW01000338.1_pt1 | contig 20433 bp, 7 predicted proteins | sample 1569231 | NCBI WGS metagenome assembly OHLW01 (sample SAMEA3879544, study PRJEB24766) | human gut metagenome | biome: human-associated habitat; feature: feces | place: USA | collected 1985/1987
TCCATATATAGTCCATAAGGAGGATACTGTTTCAGTCCGTTGTATTTATGTTTGAAAACAACTTCTCCGTTTTCTTCGGCAATCAGATTTAATCCTCCTCCCAATAATCCTACCCAAATGCGTTCCTGACTATCTTGGTAAGTAAAGTATACGTCATTATTACTAATGGAGTTTGAATCTTTCGGATCATTCTTGTAACGGGTAAAACGCAGTCCATGAGGTGAGTTCATATCCGGTTCAGCTTTCACCAATCCATTACCTTTGGTAGAGAACCATAGATTTCCGTCTTTATCTTCCATAATATGATAGACTGCTCCCAACAGGTAGTTATGGTCCGAGAAAATCTGCTTCACTTGTCCGTTACGATCAAGACGGTATAGAGCCTGCCATCGGGTTCCTACCCAAATATCTCCGTTTTGTGCCTGATAGAGAGCACGGATTCCTTGATTCCAGGATGTCTGTTTTTCTGTAGAAACTGGAACGGGAGATATATCGGTCAGTAACTGGAATTGTTTTTTGGGGAAATTCACTCGATACACCCCGCTACCGGTAGATGCTAACCAAAGGATTCCATCTTTATCCAATAACAAATGAAAAAAAAGTTGATTGGGAAGATCCTCAGAGAAAGGTTTCATTTGATTGATACGGGTCATTTCCAGCTTATCCCTGTCGAAAAGAAGAATTTCTCCGCCCGGAGTGAGAAAAAACATTCCTTGCTCACCTGCATCCTGCATCTCAAAATTGCCAATGGTATTCTGATTGGGAAAAGTAAAACGATGACTACTTTTATTCAGAGGATCATAATATATCAATGCGTGATTGCCTTCCTGAAACCATATTTTATCATATTTGTCATAGAATATGATGCCACTATCCTCTTGGGGGATTGTAAACGGTAGTTTGGTTAGCTGTTTGTAACCGATGTTGTATTCGTATGCTCCGTCATTGGTAGTTATATACATCAAGCCGGACTCGGTGACCAGTAAACGAGAGATAGCCTGTTTGATCTCCGGTATCTCGTAACGATTCACAACCCCATTTTGAGGATCAATGCTATAGATATGCCCGTTTTGATCTCCCAGCCACAGGAACTTGGAATTATAAGAAGCGCAAGTGAACAATTTGGGATCGGCAGAAACTTTTTTTTGTATAAAATCGGAAGGTTTATCTTTCAAGGCACTTCCTTTTCTAAGAGACAGAATCTGGTAATCCATACCTATCCAATTAATAAATTCAGCAGTTTCACAAAACACATTATGTTTCAAACGCATATCATATACGTTCACATTGGGGCGTGAGTCGTGCAACTGCTTCATTGTAATCTTGCCTGTTTTATCGGTATGTGCACGCAACAAACTTTTATCTTTAGTCAACAGTAGAACGTCTCCGTCTTCTGTCGTTTGAATCTTGATAATCTGAATATTCTCGGAGTATTCTTTTACATCATCATAGACGGCATGAAAAGTTTCATGCTTCTTGTCAAATAAATATAGTTTGCGGTCAATAGTCTTGAGCCATAGAAAACCATTCTTATCTTCTACAATACGCTGAATCTTGCGAGGAGGAATATCTGCAGAATAAAAACCGTCCCGATTATCATACGAACGGAATTTAGCTCCGTCAAAGCTGCATAATCCGTACCATGTGCCAAACCAGACAAATCCATCTGTCCCTTTTAAAGTGCAGTTGACGATGTTATTGGGCAAACCACGTTCAGCCGTATAATGTTCTACAATCATATTTGGATAGGCAAAAGCACATACACCCGCCAACGATAATAATAGTATTAGAATATTCCGTTTTCTCATTTATGATAATAATAGAGGTTTTAATGCTCCCAAAGGTAGTCTTTTTTTTGAAGATAGTGACTGGAATCACTATCTTCTTATTGTTTCTTGTGCTATTTTTCAGTTCCGAATTCGGTCTGTTGGCGTTCTACTTCGTCCAATACTCGTTGGCGTTCTTCTTCGGTGAGCTGTAGCTTTCCTTCCGATTTCCTTTCCGACAAACCGGTTTTCATTGTAGGTGAAGTGATTGTTTGTTCTTTGTAGCAGAAAGGAAATTCGGCCGGGATACTTTCAAACTCCAATTCGGCAGCCATAGGAGCCTGTGTTCCTTCAAATTGTACATGAGCTTTCACTTTAATCTTTCCGGCTTTCCGAGTAGACCGGACCAACAAAGGAGCCGAACCGAATTCTACAGTACGAGGATTGGCGCCAATGGTAGCGTCACCAATAATTTGTCCTTCTCCTTCTACAGTGAACACAATATTTTCTTTTGCCAGACGACGCACATTACCGCTATCATCTGTCACTTCGGCAACTACCACAATGAAATCCGAACCGTCCGCTATCAAATTTACTTTTTGAGTATCTGCATACAAACGAAGTTTGGTAGACCGACGGGAAGGCATTTTCTTTTGTGTACACACCACTTTTCCGTCAATGATACCTTCAGCAACCATATTTACTTTCTGCCAGTTCTTTTGTGTATAGCTATATCCGCGTGCTTCCCAGAAATCCCATACATCTTCGAATATAACAGGTGCATTCGGCATATGCCCTTTGGCATGAATTACAGGCTTAGTCCATGATTTCGTCCCATCATAGATAGAAAGACGCACCGAGTCGCAGTTACTGAATATCACTACATCTTTATCGGAGAACTGTGACATTTCATGAGCAATGAATACCATTGGTCCACATTCTGTCAGCGGATGGTGAAGATTGGCGGGTGATTGACTACGGAACATTTCGTAGGCATATTTCTTTTGTCGGAAAGCATCATATATACCTCCCCAATAAGGATCGGGATGATAACCGCGCTGATGATCGAACGGATGCCATTGTGCTCCACCGATAAACTGACCGGTAGTACGGTACATCTCATCATAACTTTTAGCCAAAGACAGCGCCTGTACGAGCAGCGGACGTTCCCCCCAACTGCGGCTCGCACGGTTATTGTTGTTGTGAGCGTACCAATCGTCTACATTCTCTCCGAATTCACGGGTGAAAATACATTGCTCCGGCCTATCAGTCTTTTCGTCATCTCCCGGCCAACCGTAAACTACGTCATAATGTTCTTTCACACCGGCGGAATGCACATCGGCAGCAGCTACGGGACGTCCCGGATAAGGAAATTCTTCTTTGGTTATTTCGAGTGCTTTCAAGGCAAAGTCGAGCGGATAGCGGGTTTCATTCAGAATAGGTTCCCACATCAAAACAGATGGGTGATTACGGTCACGGCGAATCATTTCGCGGGTGTTTTGATGAACCAATTCTCCGAATTTCACATCCTTGTTCCAATATTGCCATCCCGGAGTAGCTACGATAACAAACATACCGAGTTCATCGCAAGCATCCATAAAAGCAGGATCTTGTGGATAGTGTGCTACCCGGATAATTGTGCAACCGGCATCCCGCAGGCGTTTTGCATCCCGCCATTGCTGAGAATTAGGCAGGGCATTGCCTACGTATGCAAAGTCCTGATGGCGGTTGGCGCCTACTAATTGACCGAAGGGCTTTCCGTTCAGCCAGAAACCATCCTTACCACGAAATTCCGCTTGGCGGATTCCGATACGTGTGATGCCTCCGTCAATGGACTGATTACCTTTTTTAACCCGTGATTGCACTCTATATAAATAAGGTGAATCGGGTGACCACAGTTTAGGGTTCTTTATCTCTATCTGCTGCCGGATCGTTTTCTTTTCTCCGGGTTTTAGGAAAAGCTTGCCGGAAGCTCGTCTGATAACCTTTCCATCAGTATCTGTCAGAGCCGTTTCCACAGTAACGGTTTCGGAATGCTGATCCTTATTTTGTAGTTCCGTATTTACATAAACTTGTGCGCTCTTTTCACTGATCTTGTCGAAATGAACAAAAACTCCACCACCTGCAATAGTTTGGGACTCTATTGCGTCAGTAATGGATACCGGTGATTTAGCTATCATCCATACATCACGGTAGATACCGCCATGATAGGCAAAATCCAACGTATATTGGGGCTTGCCGGGAGGAAAGGATTTATCATTGCTATTGTCTACAAAAACGGCAAGCAGACAAGAGTCTCCTGCCTGTACACCATTGGCTGTCAAATCCAAAGTAAAAGGAAGATAACCGCCAATATGTTCTTGAATACGCTTTCCGTTTAAGTAAAGGATTTGCTTTCCCATCGCTGCCTCAAAGTGGAGCAGGACCTGTTTTCCTTTGGTTTCCGCAGGAAGTACGAAATGCTTGCGATACCAGGCAGGGCCTTGATAGTTACGACAGCCGCTAGCTTCGGCAGGCATTAACTCTACTGTATGAGGGGTGGAAACAATTGTCCAGGAACAATCGTCGAAATCAACGGATTCGGCTCCACGAATGTCCCCCTTGAAAAATCTCCATCCCGGATTGAAGTTATACACTTGTCGTCCGCTACCGGAGAGCTGAATGAATCCGGCAACTGATGTTTCGGGGCGGTAAGTTTCTATTGTCCACCCTTTCTCTATCAGTGAGAATAACAATAGAAAAGCTGATAAAATTAAAAACAGTCTTTTATTCATAATACTTTTATTTATGGCTTCTTTCATTTCATAATATAGGGATGTAGACTTTTTAAATCATTATTATTATGTCCTTTTTCCGGCTTTCGGGAAGAACTTTCAAGTCTGTAACTTTTCCGTTTTTCAAGGTTGCTTCTACTGTCGTTTCACCTGGTGCATGAAGTTTGAAATGTATATCCCATTCTTTAGACCATGCGGGAAAAAGGAGTATTTGCTCACCATTCGTCTGCAATAACATTTCTTGAAGTCCTATCATACCGCTACCTCCCCAATTGTGATCGGGTGTCCAGTCATATCCCGGTCCCCAAAAAGCAGGAAAACGATGTGGTCCGTTTGACAGTTTGGCGAGGGTCAACCTCTTGGCTTCTTCGGTCAATCCCAGACAAGCTGCCCAAATGTTATCTTGTTTCCACCCGACATGAGAACGGAATTTGATTGCTTCCGGATCATAGAAATAAGTATTACGGGCCAATTCAAGATTTTCTTTTCCTACTCCGTAGATGCGCCAGGGAAATACAGGATACAATTGCGGAGTTTCTACATTATTGATTCGTTCCCAGCTTACAGCAGGAGAAATCGTTTGCTTCAGTTCGGGTGAAGCTGTGGGATTCAAGGAATCCTTGATTTCTATGTACCGCAATGGAATCGGAGGAATCGTTTTCAGCATTTCATCTTTCTTCCCATAATTTTCCAATACAGTCCGCAAAGCGGCAATTGTACTGCTGGCATTGTTAGTCATCTTATATGTTTCACAGGCAGAGCCCGGAAACAGGACAAGCTGTCCGTTACCATCCAGCGCTTTCCGTCCTCGACGGGAAGCAAGTTGGCGATAATGTTCGTCAAAGAATGTCAGCGAGCTTTCAATTAAAGGCAGATATGGAGTAATGTCTGCATTTGCATAATTCTTGGTTTCCAATATCATTTGACAGAATTCCAGTATAGTATCCCACTCATACTCCAGCCATGCATTATATTCCACTCCTTTGTCAAACCATTCCGGACGTTTGAATCCATACTCCGCAGGATTAGGCAAACCATAGTTCTCTATTTGCTCACAGAAACATGCTCCATTGTGTTGCCAATATACTTGGGTACGGAGTTCTGCATTTTTTAGCATTCGGTTGTAGAAATCGAATTGGGAAGACATCATATCGAAGTCTCCGCTTTTCAACATCGGCCAGTATACAAGTCGCTGATTCTGTGCGGTCATTGTACCTCCTCCCCATTTGCGGTAATCAGGAGTGAACGCCTGTTTTTCGTCTATATGACAGGGATCAAAGGTAAATAATCCACCATTGAATTTGGTCGGGACACTACCGTAAGCATTGCAACCTAGCATATAGCGGAAAAGAGTGTAGTTTCGGGTAATTTCTTTTATATCGCTATCATTTTTGTTTTCTGTATCTCCAATAGGTTCGATAAAGCTACGTTGCCAAAAGGCATTCCACCACAGGCGAGTTTGTTTTTTATCCTGTGATACAATTTTTGACGAAATCTTTCCTTGTGGGGCTATTCTTTGCAGATTGATTTGCAAGTCTTGTTCCCATTGTTCTACTGTTGCCGTCTGTTCTGTGTGCAGGACGATACAGAACTGCTCCTTCCGGGAAACTTTTGAGGAGCGAAAGTTCCAGGCACGGTAGTCTGTACCGGCATAGATATTATCTGTTGTACCTGTATATTCCAGATTATCCCCGAAAAGATAGCCACCAAAAGTCAGATGCTTTAAAGGATTCATCATTTGAGATTTGACATTTTCCATTCCTTGTTGCGCTACGACAATGTCAAAAACTGTTTGTTCGGGATTGCGGTGATAGAATAAAAGCAAGTTTTCTTTTTTTGTCATTCCTGGTAGTTTCCTTTTGGAAGATAAAGAAACAAAGTCGGCAGTGGTAACAGCTCCTTTCGGGGGTGCCCATTTGTAAGAGCATTGTTGCCCCTCTCCTTTTCTGATCATTCGTTCCTTATACCGCCAGTTCTCATAAGAGACTTCTGTCCGCAAAGGTTGTGCGTTGGTGATTTCCACATGGACTACCGGATGATAGACATCTGCCCACAACTGTATCTGTGTGCCTCCTGCCGATACTTCTACATACCCGTCTTTCAATTTCAGTTCCTGTCGGAAATCTTTTGCATCTTTGAATGGACTAGGAAACAGACGAATCCTAAAACGTCCTTGTTTCAGTTGGCAGTTATTCTCGTCGAATGTACCGCTACGACTCAGATAGAATAGTATATCACCTTCCTCTACCCATATATTCATGCCGATATCACCACCACCGCAGGGCATGGATTCGGAGGAATTCCGACTGGGAGTGTTCCAAATGACATTAGCATGCTGACTCCAAAGAGCTGACACGCTAACAAATACGAATAAAAGAACAAAAATGTGACGTAAATAATTCATAAATTTATCACTTCATTAGTTTGTTTCGCTCACCACAGTGTGGTGAGCAGGATCACCAATTGTCCGAACGGAAAGATCCCAAAGGCAGTCCGTCACAATAAACATCTCCTTCTACATAATTCTTGAATCCGTAACGAACGGCTACCGGATGCGGGACATGCTCGCTTTTCACAAGTATCTTGCTGCGTTCAATCCATGCTTTGGCAGGATAGAATACTCTGTCTTCACCGGCTACTTCAAAGTTCTTCGATTCAAAGCGATTCTTGCCGCTAATCCACATTTTTGCCCGTTCAAAGCTCACAATGACCGTATCATTCTTTATTTCCATACTCTTATAATATGGACTTTCACCGTTCACCCCTTCTATTCCGTAGGTCTTTGTCAGCGCCAGCAGTGCTAGCCGCTCTCCTGCTATTTGTTTCTTGGCGGGATGAATCCCTTTCTCCATGCCTGCATCCAGCAATACCGCCATGCCACTGTTAGGCACACGATGTTCTACTTTTGCCTGCGCCTCCCGAAGATAAGCAGAATTTATCACTTCTTTTCCTTTTTCCGTAATAATTCCATAATCATAGGGAGCTATCTGACAATAATAGAAAGGAAAATCGCCTTGTTTCCATTCGGCACGCCATCCGTTAATCAAGGTAGTAAACATATCCGCATACGTGTGCGCGCGATTCCAGTTATCTTCTCCCTGATACCAGATAACCCCTTTCATCGTCATGCCAATCAAGGGATGCAACATGCCGTTGTAGAGGACAGTCGGCGTCCGGTTTTTCGATTTGATATCCGCTTCGGATTGGGGTATCTTTGCGTCGGGGAACGCTTTCAGCCAGTCGGCTGTCATCCATGCCTCGCAAGCCGAACCGCCCCAAGCGGCGACCACCAATCCCACAGGAACATCCAGTATTTCATTGATTAATCTGCCGAAATAATAAGCTGTCGCACTGAAATCGCGGACATTCGCCGGTGTGGCTTCTTTCCATGTGCCGGCTACGTCCGTTTGCGGAGTGAAGGTAGAAGTACGTTTTACCGTAAACAAACGAATATTCGGATTCTTGCTACGAAGAATATCCATGTTGGCATTCTCTACAGGCTGATTCTTGAATCCTTTCATGGGCATTTCCATATTGCTTTGTCCGGAACATAGCCACAATTCGCCTATCAAGATATTATTTAATGTTTTTTTGCTTCCATCGTTGAAAGTAATGGAATAAGGACCTCCTGCTTCGGGAGTGGAAACAGAAAGTTTCCATGCGCCGTTCTTGTCCGCTGTTGCCACATATTGTTTTCCATTCCATCCGGTAGTAACCGTTATTTTCTTATTAGGGGTGGCCGTCCCCCAAAGATTCGCTTTTGTCTGTTGCTGCATCACCATCCCATCGGAGAATATAGCGGGCAGCTTTACTTCTGCATATGCGCATAAGCAAACAGCCAACATAAAGCTAGCCAGCCATGTGCCTTTTTTAATTACTGAACTTCTCATCATTCTATTTATATAAGTTTTCAAGTCTATCCTAATTTTCTATTGTCAATATGCCCAGTAAACCTGCCGGAAGCAAAGTATCTTCTTTTTTTCGGTATTTGGCATTTGTCCAGATACCGTCATACGGTGCTTTTCCTTCGTCCACTCCTTTCAGCGCATTCGCCCATGTATTGGTGACTTCTATCTCCAGTTCGTTCGTTCCTTTTTTCAAAGCGGACGTAATGTCTGCTCGATACGGAGCCGTCCAGACAGTCCCGCAATCTATTCCGTTTACACGAACCGTAGCCAGATTGCAGACTTTCCCCAGGTTCAGATACACGGGTTGTCCTTTCTTGAGTTTATCCTTCCAGCGGAAAGTGGCCTTATAAACGGCTGTTCCCGAATAATAGCGGATCTGCTCGTCTTCTTCTTTACTCCAATCGAAAAGATCTTTCCTGACCACAGTCTTTCCCGTAGCCAGAAATGTTACGGTATATTCTTCTGTTTCCAATGTCCTATTCAACGGTTCTCTCTTATCTGTCGATGTCCTCTCTTTATCAGCAGCTTCTTCTGTCGGAAAGACAATGAATACAGATTCATTCGGAGCCAACGTCAGCGTAACCTCTGTCCGGTTGTCGTGGATGCGATAAGAAGGATGAGTATTCATTTCCCCCGTTACTGGATTCCAGCATTCGGGCTTTCTTCCATTAATACGCATACTTGCCGTAAACGTACGTGTTTCTTCTCGCTGATTGGCAACGAAATAAATATCACCGAGTTCGCCACTCCGATGCATCCAAGCGACATCTTCCGGCACAATCATATCCCGTTCCAGTCCGTATGCCGAGAAATCTTCTTCTGTATAAGGAAGAGCAGGTACAATGACTCCCGCGGCTTTTAATTCATCCATCTTTTTCCGCACTGCCGGAGAAAGCACCGGCTCCGGATTCATAGGGCGTGAAAGCGGCAGGACGACCACCTTATAACCCATTCCCTCCGCCAACTTCATTCTGCCATTCTCCGCCTTTGCCAAACGGAGTAACGCATCCTTATTAAAACTGTCGTAAGCATATCCACGAAGCGGATTCACCCATTTTTCGGGATCAGCCATATTAGCGGAATGAGTGACGCCTACCGGACGCACACGCAAAGGTTGACCTTCATTCGCCAAACGAATACGTTCACTTTCTACCCGTTCCGTACCGAAAAGTCCCGGAAGTGAGGAAACCAACCGCTCCGGCAATACGGAACGTCGGGGAACCTCTTCTCCAGTAAACACAGCAATATCCGTTACCGGATGACCATATTGTAACAACGACTGGCAGCGGGTAGCATATTCGGAAAATGCTTTCGCTCCTTTATCCCACCAAGTCTGGTTACGTTGAAAGAAAAGTCCGATACCATCCAAAGTCATGCCCGGGTGACGGTCCAGCCAAGGATTATGTACGTAGACATGATAGAAAAGTCGGTTGATACCTAGCGCATAGTTACGGTCTAGCAATGCTTTCAACATAGCAGGATATTCGTCCCATGTTCCACGCACTTCGGTGAATCCTTCTGCCTGAATAATATTCTTTCCATAGATATGCGCTCCGCTGATGGCATCGAGCATATCATTCGGTTTGTCATGAGTGGGACTGTTCAACCAGAACTCTCCCATAGGAAGATCTACTTTCTGATAATGCAGTAGACCATCGCTTACCATCGTCGGAGCTACACATTCTGCCGAGAACTGGCAATCATATTCTTTGGCACAATCAGACAACACCTGATAGAATACATCCACTACCAGTTCAGCGATAGTCGTACGGACATCTCTCAGAATCTCTTCGCTACGTCCGGCACTCTCCATCGGAATGCCTGCCAACAAAGGCAAATAAGGTAGCAGGTCATACCCGCGACGTGTACGGAACTCCTTTGCAAAACTATCACTCCAATTCTGACTGCCACACTCCCAACTATCTACGTGCATATATTTCAGTACCCGACGTGCCACCTCCGGATGAGTCTTCACAAAAGCCTGTGCAAACCAGTTGTCAAACTGTTTCCGGACGGTCCGAGGATTGAGCTTATCACATTCCAGTCCTTTTCCTCCGCCGCCTGTTGCATTGGTATGCCCGGTGGCCGTATGTCCCATGCGTAGTAATTTCCATTTTCCCTTGGGGAGAGTGGCAGTCAATGTTTTTCCATTCAAATGACCGGTATATTGCTCTGTCAGATTAATGACTTGTGAAAGTGAATAGCAATCCTGTTTCCCGACTTCCTCTTCTTTAGTAGCTTGAGCGACACGCCATACTAGTCCGGCTTTTCCTTCCCATTGGTTCAGACGGGCTTCCCGGTGCAGGCGTAATTCTTTTATTTTCAGATTGGGCTTCCATTTGGCAGCATCCATATCTTCACTTCCCGGTTCGCTCCCTTCAGGAGTCCAGTAGAAACGGAAGAAACGGGCGGTAGTCGGAGGAATACTATGAGTTGAATTCTCATCCGTATTCTGCCATCCCTGACGGGCAGGGACCAACTGCTTAACCAAACGATAATTCACTCCGTCGTCACTGGCCATTACTTTCAAGCGGTGTGCCTGATAATTATTACCATTTAAAACGATTTCGATGTTCCGGCAAGTGAAAGGTTGTCCGTATTCATACTGGATATAGAATGGATAGGATGAACGGATCACTCCTGCCGCGTCCATATTCACTGTTTGAGCAGCTTTTACGTTTCCTGTCGTAGCTAGGTTGACACAGGTGATTTTTGTCGGCATCTCATCCGCTGCGTCTTCTACCGGCAAAGCGAATAATGCAATATCGTCATAATAATTTTCATAGGCTTCCGGTTGTGGCAGACGAATAGCCATCAGCTTTCCTCCGTTTACAATCGTATCGCTCCAAACCACTTTCTGCATAGATTCTTCAGGAGTAATCCAGGGACCTCCCGCCAATGCGAAACCATCACAGATGTGCATTCCCAATTTCAGCCCCAAACGATCTGCTTCTTCCATACTGAAACGTACCATCTCCCACCATTCGGGAGTTAGCTGCTGCGCCTTGCCATCGTATTGGGCGCCTTCATGAATACCTTTAATCGGCATCAGGTAAGTACCTCCCAATCCAGCATGTTTCATTGCCTCCAAATCGGCTGTAATCCCTTCTTTAGACACGGCACCATACATCCAATACCAAAAGGTCCAGGGTTTTGCTTCGTCTGACGGATTTTGAAATTGCTCCCTAAGTGAGCGTGTTTGTTGTGCATCGGCAGGGCATACGGCTGTCCATGCTAATAGAGAAAGTGCAAATATTCGTTGTTTCAGTCGATTTTTCATTCCAATCTATATTTTTACAATAAAGAAGACGAAAAAAGGTCTGTTTTGTACTCACTATTAATATTATTTCGTGACTTATTGAAAACAGTCCCAACACTTCCCTATTGCACACCAAATATTTGACGAAGATGCAATATGGAAAGAATCAATGTGTTGATAGATAGTTCTTGAACTATCCTAAATTAATTCAACACAGCAACATATATTAATATATGATAAATCAGAAGTATTTGATGTTTTTTGTGTGGGTTGTTATACTTTTTCTTGTTTGCCTTATTTCTCTTACAACATTATTTGCTGTCCTTTACGGCTTCCTCAATTCGAGATACAAATTGCGGATTACTAGGACGTGCTGTAGTTCCGAAATCTACAATTTGCCCTTTTCTATTAATCAACAGATAATAGGGCATTCTATCTATTTTCCATTGTTTGCGAATTTTCTGTAAGTTATCTTTTCCAAAATAATCAGATGCATAAATACATTCAATTCCTCGGTTTTTCAATGAATACTCATTCAGGCACTCTTCCCATTCTTCCTTGGGTTCACTTACACATATGGAATATATGACCAGGTCTTTGGTGGAATACTTACTTCGCAATTGTTTCAAAGGTTCCATTTCTGCCAGGCATGGTGGACACCACCTAGCCCAAAAATCGAAATAGATCACTTTCCCGTGATGCTTCTCAAGTATATTATAGATGGGTTCCATGTGAGGCATAGATGTTTTTAGCTTTAAGTTTTCGTGAAACTCACCATATAATAAATTATTGGAAACTGGTTGCGGATTTTCCAGGTAAGATTTAGTCTGATTATATATCTGCATCACTTGTGCACGCAAATGCGGCATTTTTACGATCGAATCAAACTGTGTATGCCTCGTTGTCAAAGCAAGTGTGTCATTAGCACCCAAAGAGCCAACTGTCATTTTGGTATATATATACTGGTTCAGTTCATTCTCTCCAACTGCCGACATTATCTCTTCTACAGATGGAGTTTTTTTATCTTTGTAAGTTATTCCATAAGCTATATAGCGTTCTACCTCATCGGCAATATCATATAAACGTGCCGAAAGAATCCCTTTATTATAAAGCTTATTGATTGCAGGCAGAAGTTTATGATACCGGTCCATTTCTTTTTTTGTTTTAAACTGGCATTGATTACCATAAGATAACAAAGCGTAATAATAGTCCTGTTTCAGTAACTCTTCAGTAAATAACGTAACATCTTCCATTGGCTTATACTTCGTCAGATATTCATTTCTCCGCTCCAAACGAAAGTCATATTCCTTCTTTAATTCAGCCTCAAAATCCTTAATATTCAAATTCGGGTTTATACTATAATTCTGTATGTAATAGTAGGCGCTTTCTGTAAATGCCAGTATTTCTTGATTCAACTTCTCTGCATCACCTGTTACTTTGGGATGAAAAAGATCTTTGAAGTCTATTTCCACATGTATGCTATCTCCCGGGTGGATATACAAATGTTCCGCATAATTGCGAATGGAAACTTCTCTTAATTTTGCATAAACCGGAAAGCGGAATGAAAATGAGCCGTCTTCTTGTATGGGGGTGCGATATTGATTTTCCATTTTCCAAAAAAATGGGATGATGAGAGTTAATTCCTTTTCTTGAGGATAAAAATCCCGGTTCAACACTTTTCCTGTGATAACAGCCTCTTTAATATATTCTTTCGCTAACGGATAACTTTCTTCTGTCTGTACAGATGATTCGAATTGAAATTTTGCCCGGTCTTTTTGCCCGCATCCGGCTAATAACAATGAGGTTATTATCAGAGAGGAATAATAGTGTTTCATCGTGCTTGAATATTAGAAAATTCGTAAACCTCAAATAAATAAGAATTCTTGTCTCCAAATATAGAAAATTTATTTTATGGAAAAGAATTTTGTAGCCATTTTCATTCCCGAACTTCAAAAGATTAAATAAAAAAGGTATCCAACGCAATGTGGATACCTTTATATGATTCATTTACATAAACCGGAAAATGACTCGTCCGGTTTGTGGACCATTTACCCATTTCGGTTGTGAAGAGGGACCACACAAATCGGTGGAGTTTACTTTATTACGTACCGGAGGAATCACGTTCAGGACAGAGATTCCGCTTTCGGGAAGAGTATAAAGCAAACGGTCGCGGCCATCACGAGGCTGATATACTCCGATATATGCGTCGGGAGTTTCGTTTGTCAGGCTGATAGTGCCTTCTTTCGTTTGGATATTCATCCAGGAAACATCACCAAAGTATCCTTTGAATTCGGGATATGTGAAGGTCTCACCCGGAATAGGATCGTTATAGTCGTTTTCCCATACATCGTATTGCGTTCCGTGAATACGGTTTTGCCATACACGGTAAGGTCCGGCACCCAGCCAGCGTTTGCTGATTACCTGATCTTCAGGATAGTCGAAACGAATACCCATCAAGTCTACGACACCGGAGAAATTGTAGGTGTAATCCAAAGCCAAATCCCCACTCGGGTTGATTGTCCATTGGGCTTTATCCAGATTGCCCAGTTTATAATTGGCGGTAACAACCAGATCACCTCCATCTTGTTTTACGTCCAGTTTCGTAAATACGGCAGCATCAGGGAATTCGCTATATGTACGGTCTTTTTCTTTTGCTTTCTCATCATCATGGTTATAGAACTGATCCAATGAGCGGTCTGCACGACGGGCTCCAATGAAACGGGGGCCATTGGCGAAACTAATCTTACGGTTATCTACAGATACCCCTTTCAGTTGTCCGTCTTTCTTTGAGAAGATGAATGTACGCTTATTCGCTTTCACAGTAAGATCATTTTCTGTCTCTGTATAAGTAGGACGACTGGACAAGGGAGAAAGCTGTTCTGTCTGCTGATTCAGTTTGTTGACCGGGAAAGTCCAGCGCCAAAGTTCATGGCCGTATGGATCGATTGCTGTCAGGAAGAGGGCGTCTGCATTGGGGAGGATATTTGTTTTTATATCCAAAATGCCTGCCGAGTGAGCAACCACGTCACTGCCTTGCACTTCACCTTCTTTCAGTACTTGAACAGCGGCATTGGAAGCATCTGTTGCCAACGGGAATTTTACTTGCTTCCAAAGGAAACGGCAAGTATTCAGATTCAGATAATCGTAACGGTTTTCTACGGAGAATTTGCCATCAAATTGCTTATCGATAGAAGTATTCATGATTTGCACCGGACTCCATAACTGCTTGATAGTGTAGTAGCTACCCTCCTTTTCGTGATGTGGTCCTACAATTCCGTCTGCTCCAAAGTTTCCCTGGTTATCGATGAATCCGTCCATATCTACACGCTTCACACCTTCGTCTGCCAATACCCAAAGGAATCCACCGATACAACGGGGATGCTTGCGCATCATTTCCCAATAATCGTATAATCCGGCACCATGGCCGCCATCGTATAAACCATGCAAGAATTCCGTAGGCATAAAGATTTCCGGTAAGCGCATGTAGTTCTGGCTTTCTCCGTAAGAGCGGTAATGCATGGTTTCAAAACCGGAGAAGTTACCTTGCGGGTGAATAACCGGACGTTTCTGCGGATCGTATTTATGAAACTCTCCATCCAGTTCGGTATTCCATCCTTTTTCATTACCATTACTCCACCAAATAATAGACGGATGATTCACGTCACGTTCTATCATGCCTTCAATCAGACGTACTCCGGTGGGGGTATCATACTTGCCATGCCAGCCTCCCAACTCATCCATCACATAAAGTCCGAGAGAATCACAGGCTTCCAAAAATTCCGGGTCAGCCGGATAATGGCTCAAACGGACAGAATTCATATTCATGCTTTTCATCAAAAGAACATCTTCTATATTCTTCTCTTTACTCAACGTACGGCCACTTTCAGGACGGAAGCTATGACGATTGACACCACGTACATTGATACGCACTCCGTTTATATAAAGTCCGTCGCTTTCACGTACTTCAATGGTACGGAAACCAAAGTTTTCCGTTTCACTATGCAGTACTTTACCGTCCTTATCCAACAGGGAGAATTGAGCTTTATAAAGATTCGGAGTTTCCGCAGTCCATAGTGTAGGGTTAGAGACATTCAGTTGCAAAGAAGTCCAGTCGCCACCCGCTTTTACAGGTACAGTGCCTTCCGCTAACTTCTTTCCTTTTTTATCCAGAATCTGTGTACGAATACTCATTCCGTCATTAGAAATATTTGTGTAGCAGTTGGCACGGAAAGTTCCATCCATCTTTGCGTCAATGGCAATGTGCCGCAGGTTTACGGCTGGTTTCACCTCCAGGAACACCGGACGGAAGATACCGCCAAAATTCCAATAATCAGCACGACGTTCGGCAAGGTTCACACTGGCATTTTCACTCTCTTTGGCAACAGTGACTTCCAGTAAATTCTTTTTGCCATATTTCAGGAAATCCGTGACGTTGTACGAAAAACGATAGAAGGCTCCCTGATGTTTGGAACCAACTTTGCGTCCGTTCACTTTTACTTCCGTATCTGTCATTGAAGCTTCGAATACAAGACTGACCTGTTTGCCGCGGAATTTTTCCGGAACTTCAAACTCATACTTATACATACCTTTTTCATCAGCAACACCTTCAGGAAATGGTTTTCCATAGAAAGTGATCCCATACTGATAAGTGCCGAATCCTTGCAATTCCCAACAGGAAGGTACACCGATTTTCGTCCATTTGCCGGAATTGCGTCCGTTGGTACAAAAGAAGTCCCATTCAACCATATCGTCGCATCCGTGACCGGAGAGATATTGCCTTTCCGTTTGTGGAAGGTTTTGAGCAGCCAGGGTAGTTGCCAACGCCAAGGTCGATAATAAAGTGGTTACTTTTTTCATTGTTACTTTTATAATTGTGTTAGTTATTTATTACTATCATTGTTTACTACTGATGCGGAGATACAGCGTATGTTCTTTTTTCTCTATGGCATATTTCTTCAATACACCCGGTCCGCAACTACTGTTTCCTAATCCAAGTATGGCAGCATCCATGCTAAGAATAACTTCTGCACGTGGTTTTAAATTACAATCGTGAGTTTCTTCATAGATGTCCTGTACAGTGTAATGCAGGGCAGATGCAGAAAATGCGTTTTCTACCGCGTCAACACGAATACCTTTATTCTGTTTGTCGGTCAGGGTCAGATAATGCACTTCCTCTTTGTTCCCACTATCCTGCGGACGTGGATAATGTACGTACTGTTCTGCAACGCTTCCTTTCCAAAGCCCTATCATAGCAGATGTTTTGCGGTCAGGATAGTTATCCTGTGGCCCTCTGCCATACCAGGTAAATGTATCATAAGCAGGCGCCAGACAGAATGCGATACCTAAACGGGGAATTTCAGGAAGAACTCCTTGTGGCAAGAAAGTTGTTTCCAGATCAATCGTTCCATCTGAAAAGACCGTATAGACAGAAGTAGTCACCACTTTTCCTTCTTTATATAAATTACTTGTTTGAATCCGGACAATGGCCGCCCCGTCTGCACGTTTTTCATGGTGGAAAGATTCCAGATTTATCTGCGGATGATCCATTCCATGCAATTTCCAGTCTTTAGCCAACCAGTTTCCGAAGCTCTTGTCATTATCTGTCGGAGCACGGAAAACTTGAGTGACAGGCTGAACCGGAAAATCATCGGAGTGAGCCAGCATTTCTTTGCCCTTATATATAAGGGAGGTCATACTTCCGTTCACTTTCTTTTCCCACTGAACAGAAAAACTGCGTCCGCTAATCAATAAAGATTTATCATCCTCTTCCACTTGAAGCGTTCCTTTATTAATTAAATCAGCAGAAGCTACATCTCCTTTTTGCAAACAGAATTGTTCCCAGGCCACTTCATGTCCTGCCTTTGCCCAAAGAGCATCCGATTTCAAAACAATGCTTACTTTCAGTTGGCAATCGGAAAGAGGATTCAATGAACGGAAAGTCGGCAAATCTATTGTTCCACTTTCTCCTGGAGCTATTTCCGGCAATGTAATTTCTCCTTGTTCTTTCTGTTTTCCATCCACAGACAATGTCCATAAGCAGCGATAAGATGATAAATCGATATGATGGTTCCGGTTCGTCACTTTCAGCTTCCCATTTTCCATTTTCAGTTCAACTGGTGCATATATCTTTTTTACCTCCCAATATTTAGGCGTAGTTTCACGGTCACTCATCAGTAATCCATTAAAGCAGAAAGCTTTTAAGTTCGGCTTATCGCCAAAGTCACCACCATAAGCCACCATGGTACGACCGTCGGGTAAAGTCTTGTAGATTCCCTGATCTACCCAATCCCATATAAAACCACCCAGCATACGGGGATTACTATATATCTCATCCCAATATTCCTTGAAATTTCCTAATGCATTTCCCATGGAATGTGCATATTCGCTCGTCATTACCGGACGGTCGTCATTGGTGCGTTCCGCAATCTCCAGCAACCGTTCCCAACGTGCATTTTCAGCGCGTTCTTTATCCTCTCCTTCTGCAATACCGGGATTTAAATATTCTTGTTTCACCCGGGTATAAAAGCGGCTGATAACATCTACCGTCTTCGGGTCAGGATTTCCGTCCACTCCCTGTGCCCCCTCATAGTGTACAGGGCGAGTGGGATCGAAATCATGCAGCCATGCCGAAATAGCAGCGAAGTTCGGTCCGTAACCGCTTTCGTTTCCCATGCTCCACATTACAATACATGGATAATTCTTATCACGTTCCGCCATACGGACTGCACGGTCCATAAATGCTGCATGCCAGTCGGGGGTACTTGCGAGTGTTCCACGCAATCCGTGTTCTTCTATATCCGCTTCGTCTATCACGTACAATCCCAAGCTGTCGCATAGCTCGTACCAACGGCTGACATTGGGGTAATGGCTGGTGCGTACGGCATTTATATTCGCCTGTTTCATTAAAAGAATATCCTGAAGCATCCGTTCTTCGCTCATGACACGTGCCGTCCGTGGATCATGTTCGTGACGGTTCACTCCACGAAAACGAACCGGATTACCATTCACTAACAGTTGTCCTTTTTTGATTTCTACAGAGCGGAAACCTACGGCCTGTTCTATCTGTTCTACGACTTTCCCTTCTTCATTTTGGAGAGTTAAGTGTAGTTTATAAAGATAGGGTGTTTCTGCCGTCCATCTTTCCGGTGATTTTATAATAGCTGACAAACGTCCCATCTTACGCGGGCCACGCTGCGGATACCATTCATTCATCCGGCTTGCTTTATGCTCCAAATCAAGAATATCTTCCACATCGCCTTTCAATGTGGCAACTTCTTTGCCGGAAGCATCCTTTAATACTCCCTGTAAAACATACCCTTTTCCGGTCATCCCTCGATATACACTGAATTGCGGATCAATCTGCAAAATAAAGTCTTTATAATCACCCACAGATGCGGGAAGAGTGCGTATCGCATAATCACGGACATGAATATCCGGCGTATGTATCAGATGAATACTACGATGAATACCACCAAAACGCCAGAAATCCTGATCTTCCAGATAAGAACCGTCACTATATCGGTAGACTTCCAGTGAAATCTGATTTTCTCCGGATTTCAGATACTTCGTGACATTAAATTCGCTCGGTTCCATACTGCCTTGGCTATACCCTACCCGCTCACCGTTGATCCAAACATAAAAGGCGCTCATTACGCCCTCAAACCGTAGAAAAGTCTGTCCATTCACTTCCCATCCGGGCGGCAATACAAAAGTGCGGCGATATTGCCCTACCGGGTTTCTTTCTTTATACGTGGTATAGTCAGTTTTCGGTTCTCCCATCACCCGTGGAGGATCTATTTTAAACGGATAGCCTGCTGAAACATAGATAGGCGTGCCATATCCGTTCACTTCCCAGTTGGCGGGAACAGGAAAATCCGTCCAATCTTTATCATCAAAATTTGTCTGATAGAAATTCATGACTCTTTCATTGGGAACGGGAGTCCAACGGAATTTCCAGGTTCCGTCTAAAGAGATTGAACCGTCTCCTTTCTGTACAGAGAAAGGGGTAAAAGCGGCTCTTGCCGGTTCACGATTGATCTGGAGAACATGATGATTCTCCCAATCATGCATTGTTTGTGCCTGTGTAGGACTTACAAACAATGCGCCAAGCAGTAAAGTATATATTTTCATTCGTTCTTTTTTCTTCATATCAAGTAGACGAACGAAAGGGCATTTTGTACCCCTTTCTTTTACAGAAATATTAAAGAACAATAAAAGGAGTAACACTCTATAAAGAAAAGCTTTACCTTGTGGCGTATAATTACTTCTAATATTATGATGATGAAAAAACTACTATTTAGCAGCCTCTTTTTATTAGGCAGTCTCGTTTCACAAGCACAACACGAGTACACAATTAAAGGTGAGGTAAAAGGAGTGAAAGACGGAACTCATATTTCCTTATTTTTGACGGATGGACGTGTAGGAAGCGTAGTTGGCACGGATACGATACGTAATGGAACTTTCTTTTTTAAGCGAAATGCAGGAGAAAGTGGTATGGATCATCTGTCTCTCATGTGTCGCGATACGGATTTTCCTCCAATGGCGTTAGATGTTTATGCAACTCCGGGCGCAAAAATAAAAGTAACGGGCACAAACCCTCTGATTTATACATGGAGGGTAGACAGTCCGGTAAAAGAGCAACAAGAACATAATAGATTTATCGAGGATTCTCGTGATTTATGGGACGAATTTCAACGTATAGCAATCAAAGAGAGTGGCATGCGATC
>OHLW01000342.1_pt1 | contig 20324 bp, 20 predicted proteins | sample 1569231 | NCBI WGS metagenome assembly OHLW01 (sample SAMEA3879544, study PRJEB24766) | human gut metagenome | biome: human-associated habitat; feature: feces | place: USA | collected 1985/1987
CACTAAATCAAAGCTTTCATTCCCGTCGGATGATGCTGTGAAGAAAATGGTATACCTCGCTTTGATGGAGATTGAGAAGAAATGGACAATGCCGATTACTAACTGGGGATTGATTATGAACCAATTTATGCTTATTTTTGAAAACAGAATCCAGATATAAGAGAACTTATAACTGAATCCCGTTTCTATTTACACAAAATTATGGATACTGCCAATTTTTCCAAATAGCGGATTGCCTATTACCGTCATCCAACTGTAAATAATAGTATGTCTCATGCAGAACAATAACAACAGTATTATAATCGGAAAATAATGATGTTGAATGTTGTATATTCTTTTTAAGCCTTTATCGTTACACATGGATTCTTATTTTATTTTACGGCAAAGGTATATTGAAAATCTTCCATAATGGCATAGTTTAGGATGTTTTTTTCACAAGTAGAGAGTAATCAAGTCCCTTTTCGTATTCTTACTTCTTTATATACTTCCATTACTTGTTGTGCTATTTTCTCCCAATCGAAAGCCGACAAGTTATATGTACGTTTTTGGGGGGGCGCTAATTTTTGTTGCAAGTGGCAAGCCAAATCATGCACATCACCTGGTTTGAAATAATCAGACTCTTTCAAATCTATTAAGTGAGTGGCTGGAATATCACTCACCAGTACATCTAATTGATAACTCATAGCTTCCAATAATACCAACGGGAATCCTTCGTTATACGAAGAAAGCACATACACTCCGGCATGACTATACACTTCGTTGAGTTTCTCGCCAAAGATATATCCTGTAAAGACCACCCGGTTGGACTTTATCAACTTCTTAAGTTTTTCTTCGTAATCCGATTCTGCCTCCACACCACCAACTATCACCAACTTATAGTCGGTATTCAGTTTCTCGAATGCTTGAATCAATACATCGAAACCCTTTTCAGGAGTAATACGTCCCACGCCGATTACATACTTTCCGGGTGTTAATCCTAAACTACTAATGTAATCATGTTTCGAGGTCGGTTGTACATTGGGTATTCCGTTAGGAATATAAACAGATTTCTCTTGTACTTTTGCCGGATATTTTTGCATTTGGAATTTATTTACAAAAATAATTGCCTGCGAACAATTCAATGCAATACTTTCGCTGAATTTCAATATATGTTTTGCCACTTTTCCCCATTTGGCATGTTCATAATTGGGACTGTGGTAGGTAAGTACCACTTTCTTACCAAGTAATCTGAGTAATGGAGCAAAAAGTGCGGGACCAATGTTATGAATATGCACCACATCGCTTTTTCCAAAGCACGCTGATATGGTGGCTAAAAAAGAATGAAATACAGCTTCAAATCCTTTTATTTTGGTAGAAGGGAGGTCAATGAACTTAATGTTTGGGTAAGTCAGTGATGAGTTTATATAAGGTTTTCTTCGAAATACGGTGAACTTGAATTCATTGTCAAAAAGAGGATACAAGGATTCGCAGTGTTTTTCTACGCCTCCTTGTATTTGCGGAAATCCTCTGGTTCCTAAAACATATATTTTCATGTCTTTTTGTGTTACCAGCAGATGTTTTTACCTTGTGCAATTCTTATCTTGTTCTTGATAATCCATAAAATCGGTTTCCAGGGTTTACGTACCATATCATGTCGCTCAGTTACGATGAAAGCGCAATTGCATTTGCACTCTTTTACTTTCTGTGCTGCCTCTTTGGCTTTGTCTGAGTTCATGATGTTTTCAAAAGAATCATTCTTTATATTTCCTATTATCCATTCTTCAGAAGAACCGTTGCAGGGAGATACATTTCCCCACGGGTCAATGAAGAAAAAGTCATGTAATGCTCCGCATTCCGGTCTGTAGCCCGGTTCATCCCCTCTCAATCTTCTATGGATACTTTTGTTGAAATAGGCTCTGCCATAATCTTTCAGTCTGCTTTTCAATGTTCGTCTTTTGGATGTCAGTAAAGCTTTTACGAATTTTTCATGTTCAGTAAGAGCATTCTGGCTGGTCAGCAGGTTGTCATCCTTATGGAAATACCATGAGTTATGTACAACCGAATTACCTAATTCTACGTCAAGGGCTACGCATAGGTCATACAAATAAAGCAAATCTTTATAGTTATCGGGAGAAATGACTACCGAGAAGCCTATATTTTTACATTTGGTTTTTTTTAGCTCCAGCATAGTCCTCAATGCGTGGTCGAAACCATTTACTGTACCTCTTTTACTATCATTCAGTTGTGGCAGACCTTCAAGACTGACACGAATAAGTATATTGGGGTATTTGTTTGCCAATCTTACAATTGTATCGGTATTGAATCCATTTGTACTGAGTTCCAATAAAGAAGCTTTAGGATATAACACTCTAAAAATCTCGTCAATATCTTTGCGGATGGTCGATTCCCCACCGGTTATGTTTATGCGTAATCCTTTTGGAAGCTTTTCATAATAATGATAATCTATTTCCTCTTCCGGTTTGGTTTGGTTTTTCCAGATGTTGCACATGTTACATTTTGCATTACAACGAAAAGTTGTAATCAGACTTCCTTGTACTACTGTTCTCATAATTTGTTTTATTGATAATTTTATTTATATATTTCTACTATTTGGTTATAGTAATTTTCTGCATTATATCGTCTTTGCGAGGATTCTGCGATTACTCTGTAGTCGAACGAAGTAGCAAACATGCTCTCTATCTTCTCTTTCAAGTCCTTCACATTGCGACTTTCAAATGTCATGCCACTTACACCTTCTTCAATCAGTTCCGGAATACCTCCGATTCGTGCACCCAGCACAGGAGTTCCCAAGCATTGGGCTTCAATCACGGATAGCGGATTGTTTTCATAACATTCTGATGGAATTACGCTGAATCGCGCTTTACCCACTATTTCCTTTATTTGTTCCCACTGTTTGAACCCTACAAATTCCACCTTGTTTCCGGCTTGTGCTTTTGCTTCCTCTTCCAGAGGGCCGCCACCTATAATCACTAATTTGTATGGAAGGCTATTGGCTGATTCTATCAGTGTTTTTATACCTTTTTCGTGAGACAATCTTCCGATAAAGCAATAGTAATCTTCTTTGGAGTATGAGTCTTTCCGGCATTTCTCCACATCGATAAAATTGCACAGCTTGTGTATCTTATCGGGAGAGAATCCTCCTTCTGTCATCTTGTTTGCCATGAATCGGCTGGGACAAAGATAAATGTCCGTGCATTTTTCTATCCGTTCCCTGTTCCATTTCATGGCTTCTTTGTAGGCGAGCAGACTGGCTACGGCCGAACCTTTCATGCATTTGTATTCCAGTACTTTATGCTTGTTTGTGAAGCATTCTTCACAGGCTTTCTTCCCGTCGCGCAGGCAGTCGTAGCGTGGGCATAGCAGCTTGTAGTCGTGCAGAGTCCATACGACTTTGATGCCTCTTTGGTGTGCCAGTTCGGCTATCAACGGTGACAGTTGCGAGTGAATATTATTGAGGTGTACCACGTCAGGTTGGAAATCATCCAGCAGTGCATTGAATTTATTCTTTACTTCCCTTGTACCGAATGGTCGCAGGAAGGCTTCAATCATTCCCGGGCCGGGTTTAAACTTCACTTCACTGGGGAAATACCAGCTCCATGGAGTAGGGAGCGTATCGGGGTGCTGCATGGCGAATATCGCCACTTCATGCCCGTGTGACTTCAGCAACTCTTCCAGGTTGATGGTACACACACAGTCTCCACCACGTCTGTAGTAGAACTTGTTTGCAAGTAAGATTTTCATTTTGAACAATATGATAAAGTGTCATGAGGATTTTGATTTCTCCTCATGATGATAAATGTGCGTATTTTTACAGAAAGTTTCTAATAGATTTTTAGGATAACAAGAGAAGTGTTTTTTCGTTTACAATCTTTGCATGATTAGTGGCGCGGATAATAATCTTGTCATTCAAGCGAATATCCAAAACGGATTCTTCTGTGCCGTCTTTGTGAATCAGTGGAAAGACCCATGAATTGAATTCATTCACTAAATTAGGAAAAGAGATAATGGCATGCACTACTTTTTCTGGGTCAATAATGCCCTTGGAACGAAAATATTGCACTGTTGCTTTAATTTGCTCAACCATCCTATTGGGATAATCAGCTTCTGCTTTTTGAGCTCTTGCCAAGTCTGTCGCATATTTTGTTTCGATAAACAGCAACCACTCCTCTGTATCAGCTTCGCGAGGTAAAATGGCACATTCACACTGTTTGGAATACAGCTTGTTTGTAATGGGTAGTGCATTTTTTTTAAATCCATCAAAAAACACCTCTATGTTGTTTTCATTTTCCAAACACACAGCTTTTATGCTATCATCTTCCTTGTCCATTATTTCTACCTCACCATCTTCGCTCTCTGCTCTATCCACCACATAAAGTTTCAGACCATCTGTTTCAATGAAAGAATGGCGATTGTATACCCGGCGAAATGTACGGACGATTCTCTCTTTCATTTCTTTTGGGGGTTGAAGAAGTTCAGCATCGTGTAGTATTCATCCAGAGTATCGTTCATGATGCGGTTGAAATAGTGCTTGCCGATGTTACGTGTTTGTTCCTCTTGTATAGATACCAGCTGTCCATTTTCAATCTGCCAGGCAGACACCAATTCGGGTGCTATCCATGCTTGACAGCTTTCCAAGGTTTGCGCCATCTCTTCAGGCATTTCATCTTTCACCAGCGCCCCCATCATGCAATTGTTGAGTGCGTAGAGTATATATGGGCTATGTGTGGTGACGAAGAGCCTATGACCGCCTTTTTGTATGGCTTGAAGAATGAAATAAAACAATTGGCGTTGGGTGGAGGGAAACAAGTTCAGTTCGGGTTCCTCAATAAATAGACTTGTGAATTTGGTGTCGATGAAATTAGAAAAACTTTTCGACAATGAATCCAAGAACCGTGCGCCTTTTTCGGTGAGTTCACTGTTGCTGCTATTGTCGTTGAACAAGTTGGTTTCTATAAAATCCTGTATGCTTTCGTTTTCCTTCAAGATGGAGGTGTTGTTTTTTATGCTCTGAAAGGCATGTAAAAACAGTTGTTGAATCAGATTAACTTCTCTCTCCTTATTTTTTACATTGGTATCTTCCTTTTTCTCATAGATGGATTGGGTGAAGTAGCGTATCAGCAGATACAACGGAATCATTGATTGCTGTCCGCTCGAAGCATTCGTCAGTTGGATTTTGTCTCCGTTTTCCATTTGCAAAAAGTCCGTTTCGGCTTCCTCATCATAGTAATAATTACCCTTGATATAGTCGATGAGCAGACTGTGGGCAGGTGTGTACGCCTTGCGAGCCATGTTCCAGTCCATCATGAAATTGAAAATGTTGTTGTTGGGCAATTTTACCTCTTCCCATCCGGCAATGAGCGATACCACATTACGTTCGGCGGGTATATATGAAATTTTGGTACGTTGATAGCCGTATTGATTAACCCACTCGAATGTGGGAATGGCATCAGCCTGATAAGCATAGGTAATCTTAATCACTTCTGAACTGAATTCGATGTACGATTCTTGTCGGAAATACCCTTTCATCTTATGGAATTCCACAAGTCTATCCAAGAAATTGGTTCCTGTGAGGAAGAAGTCAAAGCTTTGGTCAAGGGATACCTTCTTTTCCACCCAAGTGCAGTAGCAGGCAATTTTATTGATGGTGCTTTTGCCGGAGCTTTGCGGTCCGATGATGACATTCACTTTATTCAGTGTAATATCTACATCCTTAATGGGGCCTATATTCTTGATGATTAATTGTGCCATACTGTTATTTGTTTGGGTTCCGTTCTTATTCTTTTTTGCGAATTTAGTAATAAAAAACGGTTAATAGGCGGTGTTATTCTTGTTTTTTTAAATTTTACGGCTCGGCCTTTTCTTCTTCAAAGTTGAAATTATGTGATTGCATATTGTTGCAATTGATGGAATCCTTTACAAAAATACATCTTTTTCTGACAACAACAAGCTCAAACTGGGAATTGTTTTTCAAGCTCCTCTATTCGTCTCTTTATTTTTTCTAAGTACTCCGGCATATCACTGTCGGCGAATTTCCAAAAGCTTTCAAGTTGGAATGGACTGCCGTTTGCAATAAGGGGAAATATGGTGGGGGTTGACAGGCAATTCTGCAAGAACTTTGCATGTGCCATCATTTCAGACAGTGCATATTCTCTGTCTTTCGACCTACCACGTTTGGACTTGGACTTGTATTCCTTATATTCTGAATAATGATACTCTAATATCTCCAATGCGTCTTTTAACTCTTTTAGTTCTTCTGATTGTTCCATATCTGATAATGTTGTTTTTTATTAATGAATAGAATATTTGTTGCAGATTCTTTCATATACCTCATTGAATATTTTTATCCGGTTGCTCCACATGAATTTTTCCGAACACTCTATAACTCCTTGTGACAATTGACCGATTATCTCAGGCTGCTCTATCAGATGGTCTATATGTTCGGCCATATCTGTTACTACCTGTTTGTATGAATGTATGGGAATTTTAATGCCACATTTCTCGCACACCACGCCTACCATGCCGCAGTGGTCCAGAGTCATGGTAGGCACTGCCCACGACATAGCTTCCCAAAGTACAGTGGGATTGCCTTCGCCCAGCGATGAGATGACATGCAGATGTGCTGTTTTCATCAGTTGCAATACTTCTGTGCGAGGGATACTTCCATGCCATGTGATGTGACAGTCAATACCCAGTTGCTCGGATTTCTCTTTTAGTTGTTTAAATAAATTACCCTCCCCTATGACATCCAAATGCCATTGGCGGCTGCGTGTGTGGCTCAGTGTATCCAGTAGGATGATGAGTGCCTTGCGCGGGCAGAGGGCGCCAATCCAGACTATTTGCAATATCTCTTCCTTTTGGCGTTCAATGGGCTGCGTGCGGTTCATCTGTAAGATGCCGTTTTCGGGGAGATAAAAGCTTTTCCGACCGTAGAATTTCTTTATCATCCGTACAGTGTTTGGTGTGGCTGCAAACAGATAATCCGCCCGGTGCATGGCTTGGCGGACGCGAGGTAACAGAACAAAAGCCCCGTTATGGACAATTCTCCTAAATAGCACATTGATTTTTTCCTTAAAGCTTAATGCCGGGAAAAGGGAAAGAGGGCGGTTTTCCACTGCTTGTAAAGGTCCCCATATATAGGGTATGGGAAGTTTCCATAGGAAGCCTGGTTCTTTGAATCCGATAGGATTCAGGTAATGCACAATGTCTATTCTTCCGTCCTTTAGCCATTTCTTAACTTGATGGTATGCGTTTTTCTGCCATTTCATGTAGTTTAGGTTGTAGCTGATATGGTGTGCCAGTTTGTTTCCTGTAGTAGGCAGTGGTGAAAGGTTGTAGAATGTCACATTTTTCATACTATTGGTTTGCAAGTAATGTTCTATGTCTTCTTTTCCTTTGCCATAGAGCACTGTCAGCTTGTGATAGTGTTGCATGCTGAACACATAGTTCCAGCTGACCGATGCTTCGCTGCCCTTATAAGGAGAAATGTCATAAGTCACCAGCAGTATTTTTTTTTGTTTCATAATTGTGCTTTTGTATATTAGTTTGTTCTCATTATTTGTATCTATCATATTCGCCAATCAGCATTGTGCCTGATGGAAGTTCGACAGCTTCTGTCTTTGCGCGTATTCACCAAGAAAGCCAGTGATCGGGATATGTATCATTAACAAATATCAATGGGGGTAGAAGCCTTTTGTTTTCATTTCTGTTATATTATTATAGAGTTCAATAAACCTTTCGGACGCTTTGTCCCAAACCAGTTCATCCGTTATTTTTTTGGAAGCGCGGCTGCTCATGGCTGTCAACTTTGTTGTGTCGTTACAGAGTTCTGCAATGACGTGGCTCCATGTGTCGGCTTTTTTGTTTGGGATAATCATTCCGTCTTCTCCGGATGTAATCAGGACTTCAGCACCTGCTGTTAGAGTACTGATGACCGGTGTGCCAAAGTACATCGCTTCAAGAATCACCATGCCGTATATTTCGTAGTCCGAAGCCAACAGAAATAAATCAGACGCTTTGTAGAGCGCAGGAAGTTCCTCTTGTCTTAGCTTGCCGAGTATGACACATTTTTGTTCCAAATTTCTGTCTTGGATGTCTTTTTTTAATTTTTCTTTTAGGATACCATCGCCTGCAATCATCAGAAGATAGTTGTCGGGCAGGCGTTCCATCACGTCGAGCAGAAAAAGAGGATTTCGTCTGCTCTCCAAAGTACCGACATAAAGTAATAGGTGCTTGTTTTCTGTTTCCGGCATTTTTCTCCACTCTTTGCTTTCTGTGTGGTAAAAACGCTCTTCATCCAGTCCTATATAGGTAGGTAGGCATTTCTTGCCGGTGTATTGGCGGATATACTTTTCAGCTTGCGGAGATTTATATCCTATGCCTTGAACGCGGTTCAGTACATATTTCCCAAAAGTAGCGTTGAACAGCAGTTCAAGTTGCTTGAATATCGGTTTTTGTGTGGGGCGATAGCTGCCTTGAATCAAGCAGGTCTTTACTTGGTGCTTTTGTGCCCATCGCGTTACGGTGAACGACATCCACATGCCGAATTCATGAATCTGTATCAAGTCGGGATGCAGCTTTTCCAGCAATCTTTCCATACCTTCAAATTGTGCCAGTTGCTGGTTTAGTGCCTTGAAGGTCATGGAGTAGACGGTTACCTCTTTGCCCCCCATTATTTCTATTCGTTCTTCACGATAAGTGTGCCCGGCCAGTATGATGCTTACTTTCCAGCCTTTTTTACTCAATGCTTTTGCCAAACCCAGTTCCTGGCAGTTGTAAGAGCTGAAATTGATGATGCTGCCGCCTGAGCGTACAATTACCAAGTGTATTTGTTTTTTCATCATTTATCTACCGATGCAATAGTATTCAAATCCGTGTACTCTCATCTCCTCGGCATCGTAGATATTTCGCCCGTCTATTACCAAAGGAGTCTTCATGCTTTTGGCTATCACGCCCCAGCTGGGCAGGCGGAACTGTTTCCATTCCGTCAATAGCAATAAGGCATCTGCATCCAATACGGCATCATACATGTCGGTGGCATACGTCACTCGCTCGCCTATGCGCCGCCGGCACTCGTCCATTGCTACAGGGTCGAATACTTTTATCCTGCATCCTGCTTCAATCAGTTGTTGTATGGTGATTAGTGCGGTCGCTTCGCGCATGTCATCAGTTTCCGGTTTAAAAGCCAATCCCCAGATGGCTACAGTCTTACCTTTCAGTTCACCGTTGTAGTGTTTGTCCAGTTTGTTGAAGAGAATTTCTTTCTGTAGTCCGTTCACTTTCTCCACAGCTTCCAGCACTTGCATAGAATACCCGTTTTGCTCCGCAGTCTTAATCAGGGCCTTCACGTCTTTTGGAAAACAGCTGCCCCCGTAGCCGCATCCGGGATAGAGAAACTTGTTGCCTATTCGACTGTCCGAACCGATACCTTTGCGCACCATGTTTACATCGGCGCCTACTCGTTCGCATAAGTTGGCGATGTCGTTCATAAAGCTGATGCGGGTGGCAAGCATGGAGTTGGCTGCGTATTTTATCATTTCCGCACTGGGTATATCAGTAAAAATCACCCTGAAATTGTTCAGTAGAAACGGGCGGTAGAGTTTGCTTAACACATCTTTGGCTTTCTCCGATTCCACTCCCACCACTACGCGGTCGGGAGACATGAAGTCTTTGATGGCCGAGCCTTCTTTTAAGAACTCCGGGTTACTTGCTACGTCAAACGGAATATTCTCTCCCCGTTTTTTCAACTCTTCCTCGATAACGGCTTTCACCTTTTTTGCCGTACCTACCGGAACGGTCGATTTGGTTACGAGGATGGTATATTTCCGGATGTTACGACCAAATTTTTCAGCTACGGCAAGTACATACTTTAAATCCGCACTTCCGTCCTCGTCGGGCGGTGTCCCCACGGCACTGAACACGATGTCTGCCTCGTCCAGGCAGGAAGTCAGGTCGGTGCAGAAGTTCAGTCTCCCTTCGTGATGGTTGCGGGCTACCATTTCGTCCAGCCCCGGCTCATAAATAGGTATTTGACCGTTCTGCAATGATTCTATTTTTGTTTTATCCACGTCCACGCAAGTGACGTGCGCTCCCATTTCCGCGAAACAGGTACCGGACACCAGGCCGACGTAACCGGTGCCAACAATTGCTACATTCATATGTGATATTGATTTGAAAATTTTGCAAAACAATCTGATTTTCTGCGTTAAACAACTTGCAGAAATCAAATGACTATTTTAGGATGCCGACTCCTTTCAATACAGCCCATGATTCTATATTGGAATAGAGTTGGGTTCTTTTAAAATCCTCTGTGGAATAACTTTCGGTCATGCGTTTCATGATGCTTGTTTCGCTGAAGATGCTGTTTTTTTTCATCAGGACAGAAAGAGTCCAGACGGTGTCGTGCCCTTGGCAAATATTTCCCCAAGGTTCTTTTTCTAGTTCCCAGCCATTGATAAAATCATTGAGGTCTTCTTTGCTTGTGATGTATAGCATCGGTTCCTCGTTGCCACAATTACTCATGAATCTTTGCAGCAGAGTCTCTTGCCAGTCTTCAGAAAAACGATGCGTATTGTCATCCCATGTCCCGGATAGTTTTACTTTTTTCTTGAATTTACATCCCAATTTGCAGACATGGTTGCATATCCTAAGATAACCCATAAACCGGGTATGGGAAATAGCCAAATTCAGATTCGGGAGTAACTTTTCTGACCAATCCATCAGAGAATTCCGGACGGAAGGTGCATTGAATAACATCATTTCCACATCACGTTCGTCTGTCGCAAGGATATTCGCAGGATGGATGTGTTCCGGTATTTCGTATCGTGTGTAGTCACAATCTCGAATACCCAATACATGAGCGTTGGGATATGAAGTCAAGACGAGGCTTACAATGTTCTCCACGTGTTCGCATCCTTTGTCACCAGCCGGATAATCGGTTGACGGAAGTACGCTGACTTTGTTTCTGTCCGTATGTTTTTCATACACTCGCACGTCATCTATATCTTCTGCCACTATCCATGTATGTGTGGCTGCCGCTGGTGTCCTCTGTTGCATCAATATGGTGTCAACGGTATAGGCGGTGCCGGTATCGGATATAGAATTTTGTAAAGTGTTCATTCTACTGAATCTTTGTGCTGTTGCAGTTCATAGAGGTCTACAGACAAATCCCATTTTCTTCCGAATATCTGTGGAGAGTGGGTACAGATTATCCATTGCAGTCGAGGGCGCAGTTCGCGAATGTCTTGCAGGTTATTCAGAAAATTGGATTGCCAAAGGAAATGAAACGAAAGTTCAGGTTCATCAAGCAGTATCAGCGACTCTTCCGGAGCTTTAAACAATAGTTCATAGGTCATGATTATCAGATGCTGTTCGCCCGAGGACAAGGTATCTGAGCGTAAAATGGTTCGCTCCTTGTTTTCGGCAATGAACCGATAACCATAGCGTGGATGGATTTCCATCTGTTTATATGCTAATTCGCTTCGGATGATAATTCTCTCAAACAGTGCTAACTTTTGGACAAAAGAACCATATTTTTTTTGGGCTGCGCGAAGAGCCTTAATCAAGGCACCTAAGTACAAGGCGTTGTCTTCTCGGTAATCCGTGATAAGGTTTTTTTCCATTAGCCCGTATTTCATTAATAGGGCATTGAACTCAGCTAGCTCTTTCGTGGCACTTTGATACTCTTCACGGCTTATGGAGACAGTGAATTCCAAATCCGTGGTCATTTGCGAAATCCCGTTTCTTGTTTCAGCCAATTTGACTGTTAAGTCTTCTGCATCAGCTGTAATCGAAGTTTGCTCTTTGGAGTTCGCTTCGGTTATTAAGAGAGGAGTGTTTGTTTTATGCAAGCGGTTGTCATGGATGAAGTAGCACGGCTGTATGTTCGAATACATTTGTAATAAAGAGTTGCTTGCTTGCTTGTGCCTTTCTTGTTCTTTCGTTTCTTTCTCCAAGTCATATCTGATACTTTCGATGGGGGATTGTCCGTCTGCCGAAAGAATGGTTACTTCCATGTATTTGTCATAGCCCGGTTCTTCATCAGAATTCTCTTCCTCTTCATTGTTTTGAAGTCGGGTGATTCGGATAACACATTCGTCAAGCGTATAGGTGATACTCTTGAAAGGGGTTTGCAAAAATAAACTCCAATTTTGTGAATAAAAAGCATGAATTAGATTTAAAAGAGTTGTCTTCCCATACCCGTTTGGGGAGGTAATGAATTTCAAACCTTTGCCTTGAGAGTCGGCAAAGTCTATGGTGTAAGTATAGATGCCGAATAATGAAATGATATGTAACGAACGAAGCATACTCTATTGAGATTTTGATGTATTATCAGTCTATATGATAAATGTCGGATAGCCTCTTTTGTTTGGCTTTGTTTACTGTCAGCGGGCGCTCGTAAACCACGTTTCTATTGCTATCTGCTTGTACGGCTGCCATATACGATGGATAATCATCGGCCTTGCTCGTATTGTTTCGATAGTGAAGGGCACGTAAGTTTTCCGGATGGTTGTCTCCACCACGTTCCACTGGGTAGATGTGGTCTATTTCCCATCCGTAATCATTGTCTCTTGCGCCATATTTGCTCCAAGCTATCCATGCGCCGCACGCGTCTTTTCTGAACATATTCTTATCATACCCGTCCACTTCGCGTGCCTTGTTCCAAGCTGCCCGTTTTTCTTGTTCTGTAAACGCCATTTTGTTATTTTGAAACTATTCTTCTTGCAAAGAAACGAATTTCACTTTGCTTTTCCTAATTTCCTGCATTATTTCTACAGTGCTTCAAGAAGACGTTTTTCTATTTCGCATTCATTTATCGGTTTTGTGTTCTTATTCTTAGAATTTTCCGAGACTCCACGGTAGGAATCGGTTGATGAAGTGTGCAGCCAGTAGGCAAAGTGCCACTACTCCTGCCGTAACCATCAGTTGGCAGGCGGTTGTTGCAAGTGGGCTGTTTATTGCGATGCTTCCAAAGGGTAATACACGGAGAATCTCTCCATGCAACAGGTAGATGACCAGCGTGTTTTTGCCCGTTTCACCTATCCATTTATAACCCGGAAAGTGTTTTATGAGGGCTTCGCTGTTCTTTATGATGTAAATCAAGGCGAAGCTCACCAGCAGGCAGACCAACCATGCTATATACCGTGGGCTGTAATGGCACACGCGGATGTTGGCTTCCACCGGTAGCCAGTAGCAAGCCGCCACTGCTGCCGCCAGTGCAATCACCGTGATAGGGGATAAACGCTTGTTTGCAGTCAGCTGTTGCTTGAAGAGAAAGCCGAATGCAAAGAAAGCTATAGTGAAAGGCACCACGTCGAGCGAGAACAGCAGTGGGGTTCGGTCGAAGTCGAGGAAGAAAAGTCCCGCTGCTACCAATGCAAGATAGAAGATTGTCGTGCGCTTGCCGGCACCTATTACATTGGCCATTGCTACAAACAGCAGTTCTGTCAAGAATATGGCCGGTAGAAACCATCCCGTGGCGCTGATGGTCGTTACGTGGAAATTGTAATATTTTTCAAGCATCAGGCCTAAATCTGCGGATTTACCCCCCCCCATGTGTAAATAATTGAGAATTAGATAAATCCATACATTGCACACTGTTCCCCAAAATAAGAAGGGGAGAATCAGGGTCTTCAGCCTGCTCTTCACGAAGCGACCATAGTTGCTCCACCCCATCCACTTCTTTTCGTTCAGCACCATACCACTGACGATAAAGAACAGTGGCATGTGCCATAGATGAATCCAGTGGTCAGTTTGCGCATCGGCATTCACCATCCTGCCTCCACAATGAGCAAACACCATGGCGAAGATGGCGTAGGCTTTACATTGGTCAATCCATTCTATTCTATGATAAATATCTTTACGAGTTGTCATAGGCTTTAATTAATAGCTGTGATTTTTCGTTTGATGTATATTTTTAATTTGTCTTTGAAACTACCGCTTCTCCAGGATGACCAGCAGTGGTGAATCCCGATGCTTGAACTGTCTGTTAATGCGGATACTCCTTTGAGGCGTGGGTGAAACATATTGCTTTGCGGGAGGGTGATGTATGGGTACTTGGTTCTGTTGGCCAAGAAAAACTTGGTAAGTCCTTCCGGACCGGTTACTTTTTCAATTCTATTTTCTTGTAGTTGTGAAATTTCGCTATCTTGAAACAAGTAATCGATAAAGTCTTTCCAAAATTCAATTTTCGGTTCAGAACCGAATACCGCATTTCCCAAACACTCTATATTATCTTTTTGTCCTCTTGAAATTGGTAAAATGCAAATACACTCATTCAGGCTGAATTTGTCTGGAGAGGCTAACCATTTGTAGTCGGTATCGCAATAGTACCCCCCCCCATAAATACATGTAAATCAGGCGAATAACGTCCGCTTTGGCAACGCCTTTGTTGATGTTGTCGTATTTTGAAAGGTACTCAGGAAAGTGCTTTGCAACAATGGCTCTATTCTCTTGGTCGTCATAAAGTTTGAAGTCATAGTCGGGCATCAATTTCATAGCACGTTTTCTTAGCATTCGCTCTTCCCATGAGAGCTTTTTGTTTTTTGCTGTTTGGTGGATAATTTTTGGAATCATGATTGATAATTATTTATAGTTTGGTAAATAGAATTTCAAAATTCTTTCGGGGTCATTCCCTATGACTTTTGCCGGTATGCCTGCTACAATAGAATTGTTTGGTATGTCATGAACAACAACTGCGTTTGCTCCTACTACTACATTGTCTCCTATGTTGACATTTCCTACTATTTTTGCGCCGGCACACAGTAGTATGTTGTTGCCTATTCTTGGCGCACCTTTGCCTCGTGTGCTTCCAATAGTGACATTTTGCATTATTAAAACATTATTGCCAATAGTTGCATTGCCATTGATAATGATGCCTGGTATGTGACCTATCATGAATGGAGTACCAATTTTTTGTCCGATGGGGAGTGCTATACCATATTTATTATAATAATGATAGTGCATTAGTTTCGCTAATAAATAGATGATAAAGAACGCTTTTTTTTGCCTGAAATACGAGACGATTCTCATCCAAAATACAACTTTGTATTCAGGAATAAATATCACATAGTAAATATATTTTACCCCCCCTAAGCGCTTTGATTAGTGCTTTTGATGTTTTCTTTGAGAGTGTAGGGGTGTTGTATATACTGAAGTCAGAACGTAATTGTTGTTTTAGTGTTTTGATAGACATTGTTGTTTGCAGTTATTTTATATCTTCTTCTTCTGAATTGCTTTTAAATATCTTTCTTTGTTTAAGAACATTGCCAGCAGAATTAGCATATATATTCCTCTGTTTTGTGTAAAGGTTGCATCTGATGTAGATTCAAAAACAAAGAAGAAAATGATAAGTAATATGATTTTGAAATTCCTTAATTTTTTGCCGGTTTGGAATATGCGATACCAAAATAGCGTGAATAGCGTTATTCCTATATAACCGAATTGGGCTAATGATGGAAAGAAAGTATCCGAAAGGAATCGTTTATTTCCTATTTCATAGTTTAAGTACATTTTGTATTTGAAATATAATGGAGAATAGAATTGGCTCGAAGCATGGGTTGCATAAGTGCCAAAACCGCTGCCAAATGGAAAATAATCATTTAGAATCGTTATGGAATTCATATATAGATAGGGACGTGCATATATGCTGCTTGCTTGTGCTCCTGCAATGTAGTAATATGATATTTTTTCCCATGCAATAAATATGACCATACTCAAACATGCTGTAAGCAGTATAATTATACGGGGAGATAATTTAAACTTTTTGTTAGGATAAATGAAAAGAAGAAATAAGGCGGCTACATAGAATCCATAAAACTTTGCTTTTAAACTAAAAAGCCCTATACTCCAAATGATTGCAGCTATATTACGGGCATGTTTATCTTGACGGGAGCAATAATAGTACAGTGTTCCGAGAATGGTTATGATAGTGGCAAAGCGAGAAGGATGAAGTTCTATTGACATCATAAAGCTTTCACCCAGTATACCGACGGGAATCATTGCTATGGCAGATATTATGCAAAGCTGTCTGGTGCGTTTGTAATATCGGGGTGATATGTATATTCCTAAATTATATGCGCAATAAAAGGCAATGAAAGGTTTTATTTGTATAAGAAAATCTGTTAAGATGGCTTGATGGGTATTGATAGGATACATGAAAGAATATAGCAGATAAAATAGGGCTATTCCTATGAAAATGAAAAAATCCTTTGAAAATCTTCTTCTTAATATGCTGTACATAGCTAATATGGCGACAAAAAATTCGTCTATGTATGTGAATCCGAATCTTATTCCTATGAAATCGTAAAAAATAACACCAAATATCAGACCTGTTATTAGCAGGTAATAATTTATTTTATCGTAAATACTGATTTGTAGACTCATTTCAGATGTTTTTTGTATTTTCTTTTTTTGTGCAAAAATTGTGTTTATGCACGACTTCGTTTTTTAGAAATGAATAGTTCTTTAATAATTTAACAAATGACTGCTTCTCGTTTTTGTTCAGCACAATTATCCAAAATAAGCAGCTGTATACTAAAAACGATTCAAGACATAGCATTAAGAATGTAAATATGGAATCTGTCATGAATAGGGAAGAGGAATAGTTTACAGCTATAAAAGTTGCGATACATGCAGCCAGAGAAGGCAATAACATCTCTTTTATCAGTATTGCTATCTTTATGTGAATGAGATGTTTAGCAAGAATAATTCTGGATATGCCCATTGCGGTTTCGGCCATTAGGAGTGAATATAGAATGATTTCTACAGGAAATCCTGCTTTTAGTAAGATGAAAGCCAGTGGTAATGAGAGGAGTTGTATTATGCTCATGACTAACTGATAATTTCTGATACGCCCTTTGGCGTATATTCCAGATTGAAGTCCCATCGTAATTTGGCTCATCAGAGCTGTCAATAGGATAATTCTGCAAAAGATTACGGTGTATTCCGGTACATCCTTTAACCATAAATTCAGAATGTAAGGCATCTTGCAAAAAATAGGGATGCTGAAAAATGAGATTAGAAAGAATGATAATTTGCAGGTTAGTAGGCTTAGCCTTTTCATTCTATGAGTATCATTGTTTCCCTCGCTTTTCATTATTTGTGGCTCTATGGCTTGCAGTAGCGAGGCCGAGAAAAAGCTCATTTGTCCGTTAACCTGGTTGGCTATGCCATAGGCGGCATTGGCTACAGTTCCACCAAAAAGGTTCAAGAGAATAGTGGAGCCTTGTGTGGATATTATTCTGCTGGCATTGCCTATGACAGTCCAAAAGGAAAATTTAACGAGTTCCTTAGTGGTGTCTTTGTTCGTTTTTATTTTAATATGTATTTCTTTGTAATGTGTATGGCAATACCATCTGTATATTAAAGTTGCGATGCAATATATTGTTGCCAATAAAAGTCCATAAACTATAAGCTTGTCATGAAGGGTATATTGCAGGTAGAAAGCTATCCCTAACTTAGCAAAAGATTCTAATGTATATATGATTGAGATAACAAAAATATCTTCATGCGAATTTATTGCAGCAACATAGGGAATGACCGTAATAGAACAAAATGTACTGGCTACCATGCAATGGAATACGAAATAGGCGGTTGATAATCTGTGAGGTGGAATATTTAAAAAACCGTTGAACAAGAATACTCCTAATACCTCAAGAAGCAAGACAAACGCACATCCCCAAATCAAATGAATTTTTATGCTGGACTTGAATATGGTAGCAAGTAGTTCGATGTCTTTTTTTCCAATGGCATTAGACATATATCGTCGTGTAGATTGAGACATGGCATGGGTAAGGAAAGAGAGCATAGCAATGACTCCTGCTACTACATTATAGATGCCAAAATCATTCTCTCCTAATTCGTTTAATATAATTCTTGTTGAGTACAGTGTAATGCCCAAAGTGAGAACCGTCTTGGCATACATGATACTTGTATTAAAAATGATTCTTTGAGATGCTAACATGAAATCTTTTTTGTCGTTGTAAATAAATGAATCAAAAACAAGCGCTTGTATGCTTGCTATTATCAGCTATTGCCGTAGAAACAATGGCTAATAGGATAGTGATATAAGTACTAAAAAATCGCTGCTTGTCATCAGTGGTGAATTCGTGTATTTGAATACTAAAAATATCTTTTTTAGTATGTTTCGACCGTAAGTCTCTCATAACGCCTCATGACAGTTAACCGCCTGTGAATACAGGTGTTACTAATCATGAGATAATTATTGAGATTAAATTTTTCTTCCGTGAAATATTAAGGCATGGTGTTGTCGGGGCTTACACCAGCTCTTTGAAGTCAACTGTAAAGTTTGCTTTTTTGTCTGGTACGGGAACGTAATGCAATGTCAGTTCCGGTACATTCATCGGGGAATAGAATTTCTTGCAATTGCTTTCCGGCATGCAATATTTTTTGTCTCTATGGAGGTTGTAGCATAAATTACAAATTTTATTCCCTGCCTCTTTTTGCCTTGAGAGGAGAGCTTGTTGTTCTGTGTCCGGTGCAAAAGAGGCGATTATTCCTTTTATAATCCATTCTTCAGGGTTGTACGACTGCAACAAACTCAATAAAGAATGGAGCTTGAGGTATGAACCGATAATTTGGTCTTTGGCTTTGGCTATCTGTTGAGTGGAAAAAGAACTCTTCAACTCGCATAGATAAATATATTTCTGTCCACCGTGTTCTGTGAAGAATATTCCATCGCAGTCATCTTTCAAAATGGCTTTTGAACCTGCTTTTTTAAAAATGGAGGTGTTGTCTTTCACGATTACGTTTGGGATGACAATGCCGTTCATTCCGTTCACGGTCAGACGTTGGAATGTGTTGGGCTTGCCGCTATTGCTTGCTTCGTCAAAAGTATGATTTAGCTCTACAACCCCATTTGAAGCATAGGTGGGGTATATTTCATTATATTCCTTAATCAGCTGCTCCATTCAGTTCGCATATTTTGTCGTAAACGTATGAACTGTCTGTCAGTTGGTTTTCCAATACTGAACGGAACGTGTCAAAAGGTATTCCACTTTGGGTGTCCTGCTCTATTATACTTACCGTCTTGTCCGGGTTGCGTTTGAAATAGTATGCTTTTACAAGTTCCGATGAAATAGTTACTTCCGGATTATAGTGATGTTCATGGCAGAAGGTTTCGTATTCATCCTTGTCGAGCCTGTCCTTCAACAAATCCAAGCGGAGAAGGTCATTTATCCGGCGGAGAAAGTAATCACTGTGAGTGGTCACTTGAAAACGGCATCCCTTATGCAAAAGTTGGGCCAATATGTCTGCTACTTTTATCTGGAGTTCCGGATGGAGGTTGGTTTCCGGTTCCTCAAACATAATGGAGTAGTCGCCTACTAATCCTTTTTGGAGCATGATGGCAAAAGGAGCGAGTTCCTTGATGGAAGCTGCACCGGCCATGATGGGGATTTCTCCGTAAGGTTGCTGTTCGTAGTACAAGTCATTGTTATGGAGGTTGATTGTTCCGTCTATCAGTGTCCGACTCAAAACAGAACCGTAATCATTCGTTGCCTCATTTCCCGGAGATGCTGTCTTAAGGCTGGATAAGTCCCACATGAATTCTTTGTACATTCCGGTCAGGGCGCTTCTGCCGATGTCGTTCAGACAGACGATTCCCCCGCGTGAGGGCGGCAACAAGAAGGTGCTTCTTTGGTTGATTCCGAATATTGATTTTATATATTCGGTGAAAAGAAACATATAAGGAATTCCATCCCATTCCGTAGAATTATAAGGAAGGCGGAGGGGTAAGTCATTATTTATTGATACAGTATCGTAATACTTCATCTCTCCATCCATTTCCAGCACTTCTTTGGCATAGGTGAATTTGTATCGGTCTGTTGATAATCCGTTGAATTTGATGGAAACTTTTCCTTCTAAAGCATAATATCCAAGCATCTTTCCCACGTATTTGATGGCAGACCGGTTACACCATGTTTCAAATTCTTGCAACGTGAATTCATAGAGTACGCCTTGGTTTGCATCGGGCAATTGCTCTTTATGCTTGTCGTACGAGGCATTGTTCTCTGCAAAAAAGCCAGACATGTCATTGTTGCACAACACTCTGTATATGTAGTGCACAAGCAATGCGGTGTAGCTCTTTCCCGTTCCCGATTCACCGGAGAATACCATAAATGGCTTCAGTTCTATTCGAGAGTCGCGTATAGGACCAATATTTTCTATATGGATTTCTATGTTGCCAGTCATTCTGTTTTTCTTTCTTGCAAAGAAACAAATTTCCTTCCGCTTTTCCTAATTGTTTCCGTTTTTTTGTAACCATTCTATTTTCCGCTACGACAATTTTATCGGCTGTTTTTCAGCCG
>OHLW01000367.1_pt1 | contig 19476 bp, 10 predicted proteins | sample 1569231 | NCBI WGS metagenome assembly OHLW01 (sample SAMEA3879544, study PRJEB24766) | human gut metagenome | biome: human-associated habitat; feature: feces | place: USA | collected 1985/1987
CCAATACCCTCAACGCCGACAACATATTCTCAATCTATAAAAGCAGCACCGGCGAACTATGGATAGGTACGACTTCGGGGCTGTTGCGTTACAACCGAAAGACAGACGACTTCACACGCATCCCCGAAATGAACAAAATATTCGTGTACAATATACTGGAAGACTGCCACGGCAAATTGTGGCTGGCTACCTATTCCGACGGTGTGTTCTGCTACGACCTGCCACAAGACAAATGGAAACAATATACCCGAAACCCCGATAACCCGAACTCTTTACCCTATAACAAGGTAATAAGCATCTTCGAGGACAGCCGCAAGCAGCTTTGGTTCATGACACAAGGAGCGGGATTCTGCCGCTTCCGCCCCGAAACGGACGATTTCATCCGCTACGATATGTCGCAAGGCTTCCCCGGAAACACCGTATATAAAATGTTGGAAGACAACAACGGACTGTTGTGGCTCACTACCAACAAAGGGCTGGTATCCTTCCATGCCGAAACAGGCACTAAGCATCTGTACACTACTGCCAACGGTCTATTGAGCAACCAGTTCAATTACCAGTCGGGATACAAAGACAAGACAGGAACTATCTACCTGGGTAGCGTCAACGGGTTTATCTCTTTCAATCCTGCCACATTCACTGTGAACAAACAGATTTCACCGTTGGTACTGACCGACTTCCACCAATTCAACAAACGCCTGCCAATAGGCGAAGCATCTTCTCCCCTGTCGGAAAGCATCACCCTCTCGGAATCCATCGAACTGAACGCTGACCAAAACACTTTTTCCTTACGGGCAGCAGTGCTGAACTACCAGGCTCCTTTATCGAACACCATACTCTACAAACTCGAAGGCTTTGATAAAGAATGGTACTCCACCAACGGGCTCAATACCCGCATCAGTTACTCCAACCTGCCTTCCGGTCATTACACGCTGCGAGTGCGCGGAGCCAACAGCGACGGTGTCTGGAACCCACAGGAACGATTATTGAAAATACGCGTCCATCCACCCTTCTACCTGTCATGGATGGCATACGTCATCTACTTCATTCTGTTGGCAACCGTTGTCACATATATAATCTGTTATTTCCGCAAACGCAACCTGCGCAAGCACCGGCAAGCCATGGAAATATTGGAATACGAGAAAGAGCGCGAACTCTACACGTCCAAGATTAACTTCTTCACCAACGTAGCCCATGAGATACGCACACCGCTGACACTTATCAAAAGCCCATTGGAACACGTCTTGGTTTCCGACCATGTGAACGATGCCATCAAAGAGGATTTGGAAATTATGGATTTGAACACCAACCGGCTGCTTGACCTCGTAAACCAACTGCTCGATTTCCGAAAGACCGAAACCAAGGGTTTCCACCTCAACTTTATGGCATACAACCTTTCCGAAATCCTGCAGAAAACCTATAAACGCTTCATTCCGCTGGCACGAGAGAAAGGATTCGAATTCACCATAAACGTCCCCGACAACCTGTATGCAGCCATCGACAAGGAAGGATTTACAAAGATAGTCAGCAACCTCTTCACTAACGCCATCAAATACGGCAAAAGTCGTATCCACGTCGAAATGAAGCAGAACGAGGAGAACGAAACCTTACAACTTTCCGTCACGAACGACGGTGAGATTGTCCCGCTTACCATGCGCGAGGAAATATTCAAGCCCTTTATACAATATAAGGGAAACAGTTCCTACCAAGTGCCGGGAACCGGCATCGGACTGGCTTTGGCACGCTCGCTTGCCGAACTGCACGGCGGAAAGCTCACCATGGACGATGCAGCGGACTGTAACCACTTTATCCTGACGCTTCCCTTGCACCAGGCACAAACCGTCCATCTGCTGCCCACCGAACCGGAAAAAGCTGAAAGAGAAGAGGTGATCGTTTCCAGCGAACCGGGTAATCCTGCCACTTCCACACAATTCCGCTATACCCTATTAGTAGTGGAAGACAATGCGGAAATGAACAAATTTCTCGTCAGGCAACTGTCCGAATCCTATAAAGTGCTGACCGCCGCCAATGGCGTGGAAGCTTTGAAAATATTGCAGGAATCTATCATCAATCTGATTATATCCGATGTGATGATGCCCGAAATGGACGGCTTGGAACTCTGCGATACCGTAAAGACAGAACTGGACTACAGCCATATTCCCATCATCCTGCTTACCGCCAAGACCACTTTGCAATCCAGGATAGACGGACTGAAAGCCGGTGCAGACGCCTACATAGAGAAACCTTTCTCGATGGAGTACCTGAAAGTGAGCATCTCCAGCCTACTCAAAAACCGGGAGCAACTGCAGGCTACGTTCATGCACTCTCCTTTCACCCCCACCAACAACATGGTCATCAGCAAAGCCGATGAAGAATTTTTGAAGAAACTGAACAACCTTATCCAGACCAATATGCAGAATCCCGAATTCAGCCTGATAGACATGGCAGACCGGTTGTGTATGAGCCGCTCCAGCCTGAACCGCAAAATCAAGGGGCTTCTCGACCTGACGCCCAACGACTATCTCCGCATCGAGCGTCTGAAAAAAGCTGCCCAACTATTGAAAGAAGGAAGTTGCAAAATTAATGAAGTGTGTTACATGGTAGGCTTCAATACTCCGTCCTATTTTGCGAAATGTTTCCAGAAACAATTCGGGGTACTGCCCAAAGAATTCATCACGACATAACCCGCCCTGCAACAAAAGAACCACAAAATAGAACAATTCTTCCATCTTGCCCCGGGAACGGGGTTTTTGAGCGTTTTGTTCCATACTTTGCTCGTATTGTTGTTGCCTGCAATGCCTATTTGCCATAGATTTGCAGTGCTAGAACAAATTTGTCAAAGCCAATAATGTTAAATTATAACTTTAAATCTTATGAAAGGTAGAGCAAAATCTTTTATTAGTTCACTCTTCTGTTTCGGTCTGGGCATTATCCCCGTCATGGCTGATGCCGGTGCAAACCATACCGGCAACACTCTTCAGGTGACGCAGCAGGCGAAACGTTCACTTTCGGGAACAGTTACGGACGCCGCCACCGGAGAGCCCCTTATCGGAGTAAGCATCCTGGTGAAAGGAACCCAGGGCGGAACTATCACCGATACCAACGGTAACTTCTCATTGCCTGTAAACAATGGCGATATACTCGAAGTCTCCTATATAGGCTATAAGAAAGAAAGCATCGTCGTCAAAGGGCAGCAGACGCTGAACATCGCTATGCAGACCGACAGCGAAATATTGGAAGAAGTAGTCGTCGTGGGCTACGGTTCGCAGAAAAAGGTGAACCTCACCGGTTCCGTTGCCACGGTAGACTTCAACGACAAGACTTTATCACGCCCTGTAACTACCGTTTCATCGGCTTTATCGGGTATGGCGGCAGGTTTGAACGTGATGCAGACCACCAGCAAACCGAACTCCGAGAGCTCCAGTGTCCTGATACGCGGTAACGGAACTTTGAACGATTCCAGTCCTCTGATACTGGTAGACGGGATGGAAATGCCTCTCAACGAAATCAACCCGAACGACATCGCCACTATTTCCGTCCTCAAAGATGCCGCCTCTTGTGCCATCTACGGTAACCGTGGTGCGAACGGTGTTATTCTGGTAACGACCAAACGCGGAAGCGACGGCAAAATCAACGTCACCTACTCCGGCAAGTTCTCTTACAACACCCCTGCCAACCTCATCCACATGGTTGCCAACTACGCTAACTATATGGAACTGATGAACGAGGCATCCATCAACTCGGGACAAACACAGATTTTCAACGGAAGTACTATCAAAAAATGGCGGGAAGCAGACAAAAATCCCAACGGGCTGTCCGAATCCGGTTATCCCAACTACGTAGCTTACCCCAACACCGACTGGTATGACGAAGTGTACAACCCGAAACTGATGCAGGAACACTCCATTACCGTCTCCGGTGCCGAAAAGCGCACAACGTACAGCCTCAGTGCCACTTTTCTAAACAATCCGGGACTGGTGGAGAACGCCGGCATGAAGAAATATTATGTGCGCAGCGACATCGAATCTCGCATCACCGACTTCCTCACTGTAGGTATGCGTGCATGGGGTTACCATACCGACCAGGAACGTAACGACGTAGACAACTTGAACGGCTTGCAGATGCAAAAAAGCATACCGGGTATTTATCCCCGCTATGACGGCAAATACGGTGTACCCGAAGCAACGGAAGAAGACCCATCCGCCAGCAACCCCGTATACTTCATCAACAACGCGGAAGGCTACTACAAACAGACGAAGTTCTTCGTCAACCCGTATGTAAAGGTCAATTTCCTGAAACACTTCACCGCAAGTTACAATTTCTACTACGACCACTTCAGAAACGAGCATAAATGGAACAGTTCCGACTATCGCGAACAGTTCAGTTTCCAAGCGGGAGAAGTAAAAAACGCTCCGCCCACTTCCGACGCCCTGCAAGAATATCACGTAGCGTTATGGTACGACGGCGACCAAAGCTGGAAAAGCTCCACCGTACTCAACTACTCGCAAATGTTCGGCAAGAAACACGATGTAAGCGCCATGATAGGTTATGAAGAGTACCGCAAATGGCGTTCCACCACCGACATTGATAAGAAAGGCATGGTAGACACCAGCCTTACGGATTTCGACGCCCTGACCGACCCGAGATATATCAAAGGTTCCACCACGGAATTCGCTTCACGTTCCGTATTCGGACGCGCCACCTACGCTTATGACTCACGCTACCTGTTGGAAGCTAATATGCGTTACGATGGTTCTTCACGCTTCGCCCCCGAAAGCCGTTGGGGATTATTCCCCTCGTTCTCTGCCGGCTGGCGTCTCTCCGAGGAACGTTTCGTCAAGAAACTCGGCTGGTTCGACAACTTGAAATTACGTGCCTCATGGGGACAGCTAGGCAACAACTCCATCGGCAACTACGAATGGCAGGCGGTTTATGCCGCCACACAATATGTCTTCGGCAATAAGAAAGTATCCGGACTGGGCATGTCTTCTTTCTCCAACTACGACTTGGAATGGGAAACGACCTCAATCACCGACTTCGGACTCGATTTCAGCGTACTGAACAGTCGTCTGACCGGTACAATCGACTACTATAACAAAGTGACAGACGGTATTCTCTACAATCCTACGCTTTCACCTACGTTGAGCTACTTCGGCTCTCCCCGCCAGAATATCGCCGAAGTCACCAACCGGGGATTCGAGGTTACCTTAGGCTGGCAAGACCACATCAAGGACTTCACTTACGGTGTGTCCGCCAACTTCTCGTTCAACAAAAACGAAGTCAGCAAATATAAAGGAAAATTGGTACGTGAATGGAAACAGGACGCTAACGGCAAATGGACGTACCACACCAACTTGGGTGAAGTCTCCACCGGTGGCAATGAACGTATCGTGGAAGGGCATATGATAAACGAATACTACGTGCTGAATCTCTACAAAGGTACGGGAAATTCCTTCAACACAGACGGTACGGTCAACCCTGTCGGCGGCCCCACCGATGGCATGATACGCACCGAAGAAGACATGAAATGGCTGAAAGCCATGATGACCGCCGGCTACCAATTCTACCCCAAACAAGGAGTAGGCAAAGATAAAATCTGGTATGGCGACATCATCTACGATGACCTCGACGGTGACGGCGTGTATGGTGACGATGACGACCGTGCTTTCCAGGGATACTCCAGAACACCGAAATATTACTTCGGTCTCCAGATGAACGCAGCATGGAAAGGATTCGACCTCTCCATGAACTGGAGCGGTGCCGCCGGATTTAAAATCAACTGGTACGAGAAAGCACAGAACAGTTCGATTGTCACCTACGGATACGGCATCGGCAGGGAAGTGGCTTACGACCACTACTTCTACGACCCGGAGAATCCGGATGACCCCCGCACCAACCTCACGTCGAAAACGCCCCGTCTAACTACCGACCAGGCCGGACAAGTGAGCACGGCAAGCGCCTGGCATCTGCACAACGGCAATTACCTGAAACTGAAGAACCTGACCATCGGCTACACCTTCCCAAAGACGTGGGTAAAGAAAGCTTATATGCAGAATGTCCGCCTCTATGCTTCCGGTGAAAACCTGTTCACCATCACCAAGTTCAAGGGTATGGACCCTGAGATGATGTGCGGCGTGGGATATGCCCCGATGCGCCAATACGCTTTCGGTATTAATGTTACATTCTAAAAGAAGACTCAGATGAAAAAGATGATAATAAAAAATATGATGGCGGCAGCCTCGGTTGCACTCGTTATGGGCGGTTCGCTGACTGCATGTGTAGACTTGGATCTCTCCCCGAATAATGCTCCGTCCGAAGGGAATGTATGGAACAGCGCCAGCATGGCGGAACAGACCATTGCCGGGGTTTACAACCGCCTCTACGAAGATTACACCGCCGACCCCAACAAAGGATGGTTCGATATGTGGTCGAGCATCATGGACATCGACGCCAACTGGACGGCAGGCTACCACTTCCTGCATGCCAACAATACACCTACTAGTGACTTCGGTAGCGAACGCTGGTGGAAAAACTACTACTCCGGCATCTTGCGCGCCAACGATGTAATAACCAACCTGCCCACCGTAGCAGGTATCAGCGAGGCCAAAAAGTCACGTTACGTATCCGAATGCAAGTTTCTGCGCTCCTGGTGGTATTACCGCCTTAATATCCTCTACGGCGGGGTGCCCTACTACACCGAACCGGTAAAGAGTATCGACGGCGCCAAGAAAGCACGTTCCACACAAGATGAAATCTGGGATTACCTGATTCAAGACCTGACTTCCTGTATTGACGACCCCAACCTGCCGAACAAATACGGAGCCGACAGCGAAGACTACGGACACGTCACCAAAGGAGCAGCCTATGCTCTGAGAGGTAAAGTCTATATGTGGAAGAAGGAGTGGAAAAAAGCTGCCGACGATTTCGAGGAAGTAAGCAAATGCGGCTACAAGCTATATACAAACGGATCCGATGCCTACAAACAACTGTTCAAGGCTGCCAACGAGCGTTGCGACGAAATGATATTCTCCTTGCAGTGCATCAACGAAGAAGGATTCGGCGGCATCAAGAACCGTGGTTATGGCAACCGTTGCCTTCCCCCCGACAATGAAGGAAAAGGTCTGGGATGGAACAATTACGTCATCAACCCGCAGTTCGTAGACTCTTACGAGAACAAGGACGGAAGCCCGTTCAACTGGGACGACATTATCCCCGGTTACAGCGCCATGAGCACGAACGCCCGCCAAGTCTACTTCCTGCGCAACGAAATCAATGCTACCGAGCGTGCCAATGCCGAAGCGTCGGGAGCCGACATGACCCAATACAAGAATTCCGGCAATGAAGAGCGGATTAAAGCCGCTTATGCCAACCGCGACCCTCGCCTCGGATTCTCCGTCATCACTCCTTATTCTACCTTTATAGGTGGCATCGAAGGAGAGGCACTGCCCTACGTCATGCGTTTTCCCTACCGTTCGAGAGGAAGAGGTACGCAGGATATCGAAACGGACACAAACTCCAAGATGTACTACCTGAACCGCAAATTCGTGGGTGAAGGCACAGAAACAATGACCTACTATTCCGAGATAGACCTCCCCTTCATCCGCTACGCGGACGTATTGCTGAATTGGGCGGAAGCCTTGAACGAACTCAATGATATCGGCGGAGCCGTCAGCAAAGTGAACGATGTGCGCAACCGTGCCGGAGTAGCTCCCTTGAACTCCAACGCCTACACCACCGTCAACGGTAAAGAAGATATGCACCGCCGCATCATGAACGAACGCCATTGGGAACTGGTAGGCGAAGATGTTATCTATTTCGACGAAATACGCTGGGGCACCTGGAAGGACTTGAAGTTCTACACTGACAAGGAAGGACGTATGAACGGCATGCGCCAGGTTTGGGGAAGCCCGACTTACTCCTACACCTGGGGCGGCAACAACTACTGGACATTGCCCATTCCTGCCCGCGAAATACAGATGAATCCCAATATGGAACAGAACGAAGGCTGGAAATAACAAGAGAAAGAAACTGAAACGTTTTAATCGAAATTATGAGTAAAACAATCATTTACCCTTTAAAAAGAATTATCATGAAAAAGTTATTCATACTACCTCTGTTGCTCGCCAGTTTTATCGTAACTGCCTGTGTAGAGGATGATTCTATCGTGAAGCCCGGCGAAAGTCTGGTCGAACCGCTGAACATCACACTCTCTCTGTCACAATCGGGAGAGAGACAAGTAGACCTGAACAAGACCCGCCCCTCTTTTTCTTTCAAGATAGAAAAGAGCCATCCTTTCGTAGAAACAACCGCCTCGCTCTCAGTGATAAGTGCGGAAGAACTGGGTAACGGTTACCTGCCACTGGCGGACAATCTATACCGTATCAGCAGCACCGAACTGGAGTTTGCCGAAGATGAGCAGTCACAATCGGTCAACATTCTCTTCACCAACCTTGAGCAACTGGAACCCGCTACGAATTATGCGCTGGGGTTGAAACTCACTTCTTCGAGCACAAGAATAGAAGTACCCGCCGGACAAGAACGCCTCATCCTGATACTGAATGTCGGTGAAGGGGGTACGCTCCGGAATCCATACCGTCTACGCACGCTGGACGACTTGAAAGGCATGGGCAGTTTGCTGAAACCCAATGTCACCGTCTGTTTCAAGATGGAAGAAGACATCGACATGCAAGCCGAAGAGTGGACTCCGCTTAACAGGGACGGAAGATTCCACATCAACTTCGACGGAAACAATCATACGATAAGTAACCTGAAATGTACACAAGGCAAATTCCCGAGCTTCTTCGGACAGTTAGTCGGCAGTTGCAGGAACGTGACTTTCAAGAATGTGGAAATCAGCGGTTACCAGACACCCACCGGGGCTATTGCCGGATTTATCCCTAACGGGGCTGCGGATACCGAAATCAGCAATACACATGTGATTAACGGCACACTCAACCAAGTGGAAAACGGAAGAGACCATTGGAGCACAGGCTCGGTAGGCGGTATCGTAGGAGATATGCGCGCCGGCAGAATCAGCGAATGTTCGGCAAAGGTCGACATCACGGGCGAATGGTGTACAGGCGGACTGACAGGCCAGTTAGTGGAAGCTACTATAGAGAAGAGCTTCTATGAAGGAACTGTTTACTCCCGGTATAGCGCAGGCGGTATAGCAGGCAGTGTTCACGGTGCACTTATCTCCGACTGTTACAGCCACGGAAGTGTTTCTACACTGTCATCATTCGATGGAGAATTTACTGGTCCCGCAGGAGGTATTGCAGCACGTATGTATGTCGGCAGCAATGTGCGCAACTGTTACTCCACCGCCACTGTGAAAGGTCATGCAAGTGCAGGCGGCATTGCCGGACAATGCCAACTCGGAGAAGGAAGCGCGGACAACAGCAACTACATCGTCAATTGCGTCGCCTGGAATGACTATATTTCTTCTACCACCGACATCGCATCGGGACGTATCTGCGGATGGATGCCCCGAGGCAACGGGACGAACGGCAACAAAGGCGAGTCCTGCTATGCCAAAGAGGTAGACGTGATAGTAAAAGGCAATCCGCTGGCAGGTGACGATATCCGCCCTTCGGCAAGCTTCGACACTACCCATGCCAACTCTCTCAGATACCACGGCCTGATAGCCACCGACCTGATAGATGTCACCCAAAACACGTTGGGATGGAGCATGGAGATATGGGACTTCTCCGGAGAGAAACCGCAATTCAACTGGCAATCGACAGCCAACTAACCTTATGAAATTTAAAAGTAATCATTCAATAGGAGGAAATAGAATATGAGACTATTACATTTTTTAATCGGAGCAATGGTATTGATTGCCACCGGATGCGCACAAGACTCTGAAGGCATTTACAACGGAGCGTCACAATACAGGGACGAAATCTTCTTGGCAGACCCTACCATCCTCAGAGAGGGTGACATGTACTACTTGACAGGAACAGGCAACCAGCAACAGCAAGGTTTTGTCCTGCTGGAATCTGCCGACCTGAAAAGCTGGCACACAGTGGAGAACAACGAATTTGTCCTGAAGAAAGATGACCAGACCTACGGAACCGAAGGTTTCTGGGCTCCCCAATGGTTCAAAGCGCAAGACCGTTACTACTTCCTCTACACCGCCAACGAACAAACCGTAATGGCATCTGCCGACTCTTGGAAAGGTCCTTTCCGCCAGACAGATATAAAGCCGATAGACAGAAGCCAGAAGAATATCGACCCCTTCCTGTTCCGCGATGATGACGGCAAGTATTACTTGTACCACGTGCGCTTCGGTAACGGAAACTTTATATGGGTAGCAGAGTTCGACCTCGCCAAAGGTGAAATCATTCCCGGCACCCTGAAGAAGTGCATGGAGAGCACCGAAGAGTGGGAAGCAACCGCCGCCTACATCTCCGCCCCCGTCATGGAAGGCCCCACCGTTATCAAACTGGACGGCGTGTACTATCTCTTTTACTCTGCCAACGACTACCGGAGCATTGACTATGCCGTAGGCTATGCCACTTCCAACTCTCCCATGGGGCCGTGGACGAAAAACGAGAACAGTCCCATCATCCATCGCAGCATCGTAGGCGAAAACGGTTCGGGACATGGCGACATCTTTACCGACAAAGCAGGAAACTATTATTATGTGTACCACGTACATGCGTCGAAAACAAACGTCGCCCCGCGCAAGACGCGCATCATCCCGCTACACATGGAAAAGAACGAAAGCGGCATCTACGACATCACGGTCAACGGAGATGAAGTAATAGAACCTTATCAAGAATAACCATTTAAAAAGCAACGTATGAACTTAAGAAATATACTAAGCGGAATAGCATTGCTGGCAGGCATACTGAGTGCGCATGCCATCGAATATACCCCTGCCAATGTATCGGCTTCCATCGCATTGAAGGTCCCCGGAAACGAAGCGGTACGTTATCCGTTGGAATTCCGCAAGCTCCGGAAAGAACGGTTCGACTATCAGTTGACGGCCACAGAGAGCCTGCCCGTGCTGATTTATCAGAAAGTGGAAGGCGGAGAAACCAACAAGCGGATTACCCTCTTCATCACAGCCACAGAGAATATCTACTTCAACTACGGCGAACAGGTGAAAAGCGGAGCATGCCATGACGACTGCCTGTTCTATATGCCAGGCTTCTGGTATCGCCGCAACCTTCGTTCGCCCAAAGAGGCGCCTTCTTTCCACACCTCAGACAGTTGGGTGGTGCGCGAAGACCGCCTGAGCACTCCGATGACGACTATCTTCGATGAAAAGAACGGCAAGTCGTTCTCAGTAGCCCGCATAGACAAGTTTGAAAGCGATGCGCTGACTACTCACAAAGAGGGCGAAGTCATCCTGTCGGGAACCACTTCGATAGGTTATACCGGATTCGAGAACTGCAACGGCACTGCCACACTTTCTTTCGGCTATCCCTACAAAGAAGCGCCCAAAACTTATATCCGCAAACTGACACTGGCTCCTTCCGTAGAAGCCTACCAGTTTTTAGGCAAAGGAGAAAGCGTGACGTTGACCTGGGAGCTCAACGAATCCGCTCCCACCGACTTCTCGGACTGCGTAAAACAAGCATGGGAATATAGTTACGACCTCTACAAGCCCGCAACGGTAGAAACACCTTATACCGATGAAGTGATGAAAGAAGTGATGAGCAACTTCTTCGTAGAAAGTTTCATCGGCGATACTCCCACCAACTATTACTCAGGTGTAGAGTTGCACACGGCAACTTGCAACAACGTCGACGTAGCCGAAGTAGGCTTTGTGGGACGCACCCTGCTGAATGCTTTCAACGCGTTGGAATATGGCGAAAGCAAGCAGCGCACCGACCTGGTGGCAAATGCCAATGCTATCTTTGATTCTTACCTGGAGCATGGTTTCTCACCAGCAGGATTCTTCAACGAGGTAGTGCACTACAAACGCAACTTCATAGAGCCTGTCCACAGCATCCGCCGCCAGTCGGAAGGCATATATGCCACGCTCTATTACCTGAACTATGAAAAGAAGAAAGGCAGGAAGCACCCCGAATGGGAAAAACGCCTGAAAGGAATGCTCGACACCTTCCTGCGCCTGCAAAACGAAGACGGCAGCTTCCCGCGCAAGTTCAAGGATGACTTCTCGATTGTAGACAAGAGTGGCGGAAGTACCCCGTCGGCAACGCTTCCCCTGGTGATGGGATACAAGTACTTCAAAGATAAACGCTATCTCGAAGCAGCCCGACGCTCGGTAGATTATCTGGAAAAGGAGCTAATCTCGAAAGCGGACTACTTCTCGTCTACCCTCGACGCCAACTGTGAAGACAAAGAGGCTTCACTCTACGCCTCCACTGCTGCCTACTACCTGGCACTTGCCAGCAAAGGAGCAGAGCGTGCACATTATGCAGGTTTGGCAAAGAAAGCCGCTTACTTCGCCCTCTCATGGTATTACACCTGGGATGTCCCGTTCGCACCGGGACAGATGTTGGGCGACATCGGTCTGAAGACCCGCGGCTGGGGTAATGTCTCTGTGGAAAACAATCATATCGACGTCTTTATCTTCGACTTTGCCGACGTACTCCGCTGGCTGTCCAAAGAGTATAATGAACCCCGCTTTGCTGACTTCGCAGCAGTTATCAGTTCTTCCATGCGTCAATTACTGCCCTACGAAGGACATCAATGCGGCATCGCCAAGAAAGGGTACTATCCCGAAGTGGTACAGCACACCAATTGGGATTACGGCAAGAACGGCAAAGGGTATTACAACCATATCTTCGCACCGGGATGGGTAGTTGCTTCCTTGTGGGAGTTGCTCTCGCCGGGACGACCGGAAGAATTCATCGGAAGGTAAAGATGAGGCTACTCTATTTGCCAGTCCTCGACTTTAGATAATATGACTACGTTTAAACTCATTTCTGTACCGTTATGAATAAATATAAAAGCGCCAGAATTTTTTCAAAGAAAAAACGTTTTTAATGGAGTATTATCTGACACTCGGGCCTCAGTTATGACAACACCCGGGTGTCAGACAATATAGAAAAGATGAAACGGTTGATAAATAAAGCCATTGTCAATAAAGACCATAATTTTGGAAATGCCCGTTGGGTACGTAATATATTTGAAAAAACATTGGAAATTCAAGCCAACTGCTTGGCAATGGACGGACATATCTCAAATAAATCATTGACTACTATTACGGAATATAATATAATGAACAAAACAAACTGAAACTTTCTACCTATATTCTATTCTCTAATGCTCAAACCACGTTCTTTTCAAAACCACCCAAACGTCAGGAAAAGACAGAAAGTGCACCAAGTTTCCTTTATTAGTTTAAAAATGATTATCTTTGCAAACTAAAATGAGCAACTTGATAATAAAAGAAATAATAGATTAATATGGCATTGCAATGTGGTATTGTTGGACTACCGAACGTGGGTAAGTCGACACTTTTCAACTGTTTGTCGAATGCGAAAGCACAAGCGGCAAATTTCCCTTTTTGTACAATTGAACCCAATGTAGGTGTAATCACTGTTCCTGACGAACGTCTGAACGCACTCGCTGAATTGGTGCACCCCCAACGAATTGTTCCTACAACTGTAGAAATCGTAGATATCGCCGGACTGGTGAAAGGCGCAAGCAAAGGTGAGGGACTAGGAAACAAGTTCCTTGCCAATATCCGTGAAACAGACGCAATTATCCACGTACTCCGTTGCTTCGATGACGACAATGTGACACACGTAGACGGAAGCGTAAATCCTGTCCGCGACAAAGAAATCATTGACTACGAACTTCAATTGAAAGACCTGGAAACCATCGAAAGCCGTATCCAGAAAGTACAGAAACAAGCACAGACGGGCGGAGACAAAGCTGCAAAGTTAGCTTACGATGTACTCGTTCAATATAAAGACGCACTGGAACAGGGAAAATCTGCACGTACAGTGACTTTTGAAACAAAAGACGAACAAAAGATTGCTCACGAACTGTTCTTATTGACCAGCAAACCGGTAATGTATGTTTGCAATGTTGATGAAGCAAGCGCAGTAAACGGAAATAAATACGTAGATATGGTACGCGAAGCCGTAAAAGACGAGAATGCTCAAATCCTGATTGTCGCAGCCAAAACAGAAGCGGACATCGCCGAACTGGAAACGTACGAAGACCGTCAAATGTTCCTTGCCGAAGTAGGCTTGGAAGAATCGGGCGTAGCACGTCTTATCAAGTCTGCTTACAAACTCCTGAATCTTGAAACATATTTCACTGCCGGTGTACAAGAAGTACGTGCCTGGACATACGAAAAAGGATGGAAAGCTCCTCAATGTGCCGGAGTGATCCACACCGATTTTGAAAAAGGCTTTATCCGTGCCGAAGTTATCAAATACGATGATTATATCCAATACGGTTCGGAAGCAGCCGTCAAGGAAGCCGGGAAACTGGGTGTGGAAGGAAAAGAATATGTGGTGCAGGATGGCGACATCATGCATTTCCGTTTCAACGTGTGATTATCGGTAACTACCGACGACTTATTAATTACTAATTCGCTAACAATATGAAATATCTCATTGCAGGAACGGGAGGTGTAGGCGGCAGTATCGCAGGATTCTTGTCGCTGGCAGGCAAAGATGTAACTTGTATTGCCCGTGGAGCTCACTTGCAGTCGATTCAAACGAACGGTTTGAAACTGAAATCGGATTTGAAGGGCGAACATATGCTCCGGATTCCGGCTACTACCGCTGAAGAATTCAATGGAAAAGCAGATGTGATATTTGTATGCGTAAAAGGTTATTCGGTCGATTCTATCGTAGAACTGATTAAAAGGGCAGCACACAAAGACACAGTAGTCATCCCTATTCTGAATGTGTACGGCACAGGACCACGCATACAAAAGTTGGTACCGGAAGTCACTGTCCTCGACGGATGCATCTATATCGTAGGTTTCGTATCCGGCACAGGAGAAATCACCCAAATGGGAAAGATATTCCGGTTGGTATACGGCGCTCATCACGGCACAGTTGTAAAACCCGGATTGCTGGAAGCCATCCAACAAGACTTGCAGGAAGCAGGCATAAAGGTAGACCTGTCACCGGACATCAACCGGGATACGTTCATCAAATGGTCGTTCATCTCCGCAATGGCCGTAACGGGTGCTTATTACGACGTTCCGATGGGAGAAGTGCAGAAACCGGGAAAGGTACGGGATACGTTTATCAGACTTTCTACGGAAAGCGCCGCCTTAGGCAAGAAGCTGGGCATTGAATTTCCGGAAGATCCTGTCAGCTACAATCTGAAAGTCATTGACAAGCTCGACCCCGAAAGCACCGCTTCCATGCAGAAAGACCTGGCACGCGGGCATGACTCGGAAATACAAGGCCTGCTCTTCGATATGATTACGGCAGCCGAAGAGCAAGGGATAGATATACCGACCTACCGGATGGTTGCGGAGAAATTCAAAGAATCTAATCATTAACATTAATCCAATATAGAATGAATACCATGCTATTATCCATCAACTGGAACCCGAACCCCGAACTATTCAACCTGTTCGGCATTTCTATCCGTTATTACGGATTATTGTGGGCAGTAGGAATATTCTTTGCTTATGTGGTTGTTCACTACCAGTACCGGGATAAAAAGATAGAGGAGAAGAAGTTTGACCCGCTTTTCTTTTATTGTTTCTTTGGTATTCTGATTGGTGCCCGCCTGGGACACTGTCTGTTCTATGATCCGGGATACTACTTGTCTCATTTTTGGGAAATGATTCTTCCTATCAAATTCATGCCGGACGGAAACTGGAAATTCACCGGATATGAAGGACTTGCCAGCCACGGCGGTACATTAGGACTGATAATCGCCCTTTGGCTGTATTGCCGCAAGACGAAACTCCATTATATGGACGTGCTGGATATGATTGCCGTAGCTACTCCAATCACCGCCTGCTTCATCCGCCTTGCCAACCTGATGAACTCCGAAATCATCGGCAAACCGTCTGATGTGCCCTGGGCATTCATATTCGAACGTGTAGATATGCTCCCCCGTCATCCGGGACAGCTCTACGAAGCCATCGCTTATCTTATCCTGTTCTTCATCATGATTTACCTGTATAAGAATTACAGCAAGAAACTGCATCGCGGCTTCTTCTTCGGGCTTTGTCTGACTTATATCTTCATCTTCCGCTTTTTCATCGAATTCCTAAAAGAAAATCAGGAAGATTTTGAAAACAGCATGATGTTCAATATGGGACAATGGTTAAGCGTTCCGTTTATCATAATAGGCGTCTATTTCATGTTCTTCTATGACAAGAAGAAAAAGAAAATAGCCTAAATCAAAAAAAGAGGGATTAGCGGTTCAAACATCACTAATCCCTCTTTTTTATCAATAAAACAAATGCCATTTCCCTAATGTCAGGACAACAATCGAAAACATATCCTAAGACATTATATACATTTTCAGCTTATTTCCCCCTGACTATCTTCTTTATATCATTCAGTTTATTCAGCGCTTCAATAGGAGTAAGATTATTCACATCAAGATTCAATATCTCATCGCGAATCTGACAGAGAATCGGATCGTCCAACTGGAAGAAGCTTAACTGCATACCTCCACGATTCTCGCTCACTTCTGCCAACGGTTTACCTGCTATGCCCTGTTGGCGATTATCAGATTCAAGCTGTTTCAATATCTCATTTGCACGTTTCACAATGCTTTTCGGCATACCGGCCATCTTTGCCACATGAATACCGAAAGAGTGTTCACTACCGCCACGTTCCAGTTTACGAAGGAAGATTACTTTATTATCAACTTCTTTCACCGATACATTATAATTCTTGATGCGCTTGAAAGATTTCTCCATCTCATTCAATTCATGATAATGCGTAGCAAATAATGTACGTGCTTTTGCTTTCGGATGTTCATGGATATACTCTACAATTGCCCAGGCAATGGAAATACCATCATAAGTAGAAGTACCACGACCCAATTCGTCAAATAATACCAGACTCCGGGAAGAAACATTATTCAGGATATCAGCCGCTTCATTCATCTCTACCATAAATGTAGATTCACCGACTGATATATTATCGCTCGCTCCTACACGGGTAAATATCTTATCAACTAAACCGATATGCGCACTTTCCGCAGGAACAAACGAACCGATTTGAGCCAATAGCGTAATCAATGCTGTTTGGCGCAAGAGTGCCGACTTACCGGCCATGTTCGGACCTGTAATAATAATAATCTGCTGTGTATCGCTGTCCAGCATTACATCATTGGCAATATACTTCTCACCTATCGGAAGTTGTTTTTCTATTACCGGGTGACGTCCCTGACGAATATCCAATACGTCATTATCCTCAATAATCGGACGGATATAACGATTCTCACGAGCCACATTGGCAAATGACAACAGACAGTCCAGACGTGCAATCTGATTCGCATTAATCTGTATCTGTGGAATAAACTCCATCAATGCCTGTACTAAGTCCGTATATAGCTGCGTTTCCAGAATCAGAATCTTATCTTCCGCTCCCAAAATCTTTTCTTCATATTCCTTTAGTTCCTGCGTGATATAACGTTCCGCATTAACCAGCGTCTGTTTACGAATCCACTCTTTAGGAACTTTATCTTTATGGACATTACGGACTTCGATATAATAACCGAATACGTTATTATAAGCCACTTTCAAGCTTGGAATACCCGTCAACTCACTTTCACGCTGTTGTATCTGGAGCAAATAATCCTTCCCCGAATACGAAATCCGGCGCAATTCATCCAAATCCGCATTCACACCGTCTTGAATCACCCCACCTTTATTGACAGCCAATGGCGGATCATTCTTTATCTCTTTGGCAATCCGGTCACGAATAGTGACACAAAGATTCAACTGTTCCCCTATCTGATTCAGACTTGCATTATCCGCTTGAATACATGCCAGTTTAATGGGTTCGATGGCCTGCAATGCCACTTTCAGTTGAACAACTTCGCGCGGTGACACACGCCCTACAGCCACTTTGGAAATAATACGTTCCAAATCCCCTATCAGATGTAACTGTTCTTCAATGACAGCTTTAAAATCCGGTTGGCGGAAAAAATATTCCACCACATTCAATCGTTCATCAATCGGTTTCTTATCCTTCAACGGGAAGACCATCCAACGTTTCAGCAAACGTGCTCCCATCGGGCTGATCGTTCTGTCAATCACATTGAGCAGACTGCTTCCGCCATCATTCATATTGCCGATCAGCTCCAAACTACGTACCGTAAACTTATCCAGGCGGACATATTTATCTTCTTCAATACGAGACAATGAAGTAATATGCCCGATTTGCGTATGTTGCGTCATCGTCAGATATTGCAGGATAGCACCGGAAGCAATGATACCGTTCTTCAGATGCTCCACTCCGAACCCTTTCAGGTTCTTCGTTTCAAAATGTTTCAGAAGTTTTTCGCGGGCCGTCGTTTCCGTAAATACCCAATCATCCAGCTCGAATGTGAAGAACTTACTGCCAAAATTACCCTCAAACATCAGCCGCTTGCCTCTTTCAAAAAGAATCTCTTTCGGACCGAAGTTATTCAACAGTTTATCTACATAATCAAAAGGTCCCTCTGCTGTAAGAAATTCACCGGTAGATATGTCGAGAAAAGCGACTCCGCAGGAAGCCTTGCCGAAATGAACGGCAGCCAGAAAGTTGTTCTCTTTATAATTCAGCACATTATCATTGATAGAAACGCCGGGAGTCACCAATTCGGTTATACCTCGCTTCACCAACTTTTTCGTCATTTTCGGATCTTCCAACTGATCACAGATAGCGACCCGCTTTCCGGCACGAACCAGTTTAGGAAGATACGTATCGAGAGCATGATGGGGAAAACCCGCCATCTCAATGGTTTTACCTTTTCCGTTTGCACGTTTTGTCAGTGTGATTCCCAGAATTTCAGAAGCAACAATGGCATCTGTAGAATATGTTTCATAAAAGTCGCCGCAACGAAACAGCATCACTGCATCCGGATGTTGCGCCTTCAAATCCAGAAACTGTTTCATCATCGGGGTAAGGACGATTTCTTCTTCGTTCACGGTTCTCTCCTTTTCTTCTTTATTTAAAGTAAACAATTGCGTTATCTTTGCAAAGATAACGGTTTTCCGGCAGAGAATCAACGGTATCCCCCGTTTCAATTTTCAAAATAAGTGTTGCATACTTTTAAAAAGGGAAGATGTTTTTCTTAACAAACAGGAAGATAATATTAAAACGTGTTATAAAACATATTATTTCTCTTGGATAATTTGCTAATATCACTGAAGTCCGTACCTTTGTAATGTGTTTTTCATAGTATTAGATTTAAGGTTAACAAAGGTTGGGTCAAGGCGTTGACCCCTTTTTTTATGTCCGTATGTCTCGAATAGCAAAATCTACGGGTCAACGTAACAATCTGAGGGATTCTATATTTAAGCATATAATTTAGCAAGTCTATATAAGAAAAAAGCTCTATCTCTTA
>OHLW01000396.1_pt1 | contig 18404 bp, 8 predicted proteins | sample 1569231 | NCBI WGS metagenome assembly OHLW01 (sample SAMEA3879544, study PRJEB24766) | human gut metagenome | biome: human-associated habitat; feature: feces | place: USA | collected 1985/1987
CCCATCTGCAAGCTTCGGGGTTTATCAACGACCATCTGACGGATTGCATTTGCCGAAATCAGAAACAATAAAACAAAGAAATATACAGAAGCAAGCAAAACATCAACACAAAGCGGTCACCCTCCCCCATCGGAAAGGCGACCGCTTCAGTGTTATAAAATCTGTTTCTCAGTATGTAATACACTGAGAAGAAATATTATTCTATTCCGATACTATGGCATACGGGAAAAAGGATGAACGTAAACTCATAATCAGCGTATGGCACCAGGTATTCCGGACGGGCTATACGTCCCCAACTGTCTTCGCAACCCAGACCAGCTTGCACCTTGTCGATACAGAGATTAGTCAAATCAGCTTCATCCACCTCTTGCGAGTGTCCTTGCTCTTTGCTCCAGCCTTCATCTAAAGACTCGATGGTATAGTGCAAGGCAGATGCGGAGAAGGGAGCGGCCGCCACAATCTTGATGCCATTACCAGACTGATCCAACATCTTCCACCAACGAATATCGGTCTTTGTTCCATTTTCCTGCGGACGGATGTAGGGATAGAACTGCTCAGCCACACTTTGGCGATAAATGCCTAAGTCGGCGCAATGATTACGGTCAATATAGTTTTCAACCGGACCGCGTCCATAGTATTCAACGGTTTCAAAGCTGCGCGGCATAGGCATCTGCAGACCGAAACGGAACATGTTCGATACTTTGGCATTCTTGTCGGCAGTCAGCTTCTGGGTCACCTTGACGGCACCGGCATTGTTGATGACATAAACAAGGTTCAGCTTAGCTGAAACACCCGGCATGTCGTAAGCAGATTCTACAATCACCTGATTGTTCTCCGTGCGCTGTTTGAAAGAGGTCAGTTTGATTTCCGGATTCTTCCAAGCGATATATTTGCGTTGCAGATTGGCACCGTAGTCGTTGTCAACAGGCGCACGCCAGAAGTTTGGTTTTAAAGCCTCGCCGTCTTTAATCATATCCCGGCCATTCACTTCGTACTTAGTCAGATAACCGTTGTGCTTGTTGATTTCTACACGGAAAGCATCACCGGAGACGATGAGGTAGTTCCAATCGTTATCCTGTACTTGGGGAGCCGTCATCTCGATATTGCTCTGTTCGCAGTTCTTCAATTCCATGGAAGGAGCTTGGTAAGGATTGAGCGTCAACTGGTCTTTTGCCACTACATGTCCGGCGGAAAGCAATCCTTCACGGTTCTTCAGCTTATAGGAAACATTCAGCAACCACTCGGTGCATTGGCAAGTCTTGCCCAAGTCCAACTTGATTTTGGCTGTCTGTTGGGGAGCTACATTCAGATTATCCACACGACCGGTCCGTATCACCTTACCGCCTTTCAGTACCTCCCACTCCATATAATAGGCAGAAAGATCACGGAAGAAGTATTCATTGAACACATTGATTTCGCCGTTCTTCAAGTCGGCCGGAGTAGTCCAGATGTCCTGATAGATACGGCCTACCTCATACATGTGGGGATTGGGCACACGGTCGGGGCTGATAAGACCGTTATCGCAGAAGTTACCGTCGCTGGCATCAAAACGGTTAAAGTCACCGCCGTAGGCATAAATCATCTTACCGTTTTTTCCTGTCCAACGTACAGACTGATCAACAAAATCCCAAATAAAGCCACCTTGGAATTTGGAATATTTACGCACCAAATCCCAATATTCTTTAAAACCTCCTTGCGAGTTTCCCATCGCATGAGCATATTCGCACTGAATCAGGGGCTTTGTCATAGAATCATCCTCACTGTATTTCTTACATCCGTCATAGCCATAATACATCGGGCAATAGATGTCTGTCTTGCCTGTTTTACCGGCTTGTTCATATTGTACGGCACGGCTCGGGTCTTCAGCCTTTATCCAATCGTAGGCAGCTTCGAAATTAGCGCCATAGCCGGCTTCGTTGCCCAAAGACCAGAAAATGATGCTGGGATGATTGAAGCTACGCTGCACATTGCGCTGGTTACGCTCCATATGTGCTTTCCTATAGTCCTCACGTTTGGCAAGTGTCTCTTCCCCATAACCCATTCCGTGGGATTCGATATTGGCTTCGGCCACTACGTAAATACCATATTGGTCGCAGAGGTCGTACCAGAGATTATTGTCGGGATAGTGGCAGGTGCGCACGGCATTCAGGTTGAACTGCTTCATCACCTGAATATCCTGAATCATGCGTTCGCGAGAAATGACGTAACCACCGTCCGGATCCATCTCGTGGCGGTTGGCTCCCTTGAAGAGAACGGGCTGGCCGTTGACAAGTATCTGACTTCCTTTCAGCTCTATCTTTCGGAAGCCCACCTTTACGGGAATCACTTCACTGCTGCCTTGCAAAGTGGCACGCAGGGTATACAAGTAGGGCGTTTCTGCCGTCCACTTATGAGGATTCTCCACATTTATCAAGGCAGTAGCGTTACCTTTGGCGACAGCTGTAGCCACCTGTTTTCCGGCAGCGTCCAGCAGTTCAAGACTGATATTGCCGCCACCCTTCACATCAAGCTGTACTTTCAGGGAACCGTTCTTATAAGCAGTATCCAAATCGGGAGTGACACGGATGTCCTGAATGCGCTTCTTGTCACGGGCATACAAGTAGCAATCGCGCCCTACACCGCTATAACGGAAGAAGTCCTGGTCTTCCAGATACGTCCCGTCACACCAGCGGAATACCTGAAAGGCTATCAGATTCTTTTGTCCCGGCTTCAAGTAGGGTGTCAGGTTGAATTCAGCCTCCAGTTTGCTGTCCTCACTATAACCTACGTACTTGCCGTTTACCCACAAATACATATTGGAAGTCACGGAACCGAAATGAGCAATGATGTCCTTACTCTTCCAGTCGGCAGGTATTACAATCTCACGACGGTAGGAACCTACATTGTTATTCTCCGTTGGCACCTGCGGTGGATTGTTCTTGAACTGATTGCGCCAGGCATATCCGGTATTCACGTAGATAGGGGCGCCGAAACCGTTCAGTTCCCACATACCGGGAACGGCCATATCGCTCCATCCCTTGTCGTTGAACCCCACTTTCCAGAAATCCGTGGGACGGGCATCGGCATTCTTCACCCAGAAGAATTTCCAGATACCGTTCAGAGTCATGTAATTGGAAGAATGTTCTTTTGCTCCACGAGCCGCAGCATCTGCCGACTCATAGGCAAAATAGTTGGTGTGCATCGGAGCACGGTTCACGGCATTCACTTCAGGGTTTTGCCATTCAGTGAAGGACTGTGCGCTTGCGGCAATGGCAAAAGTCGCAAGCAGTCCGGTAATGAAATGTTTCTTCATGGTAAATAGTTTATAAAAATTAGCAACGGCATACAAGCAGAACCGGTATGCCGTCACAAAGATACGCCTATCCTATAATTAAAAGGAAGAATAATCGTTCAAAAAAGGCTGAATTTAATTCTTTAAATAAGTGTTCATAACTAGTTCACATAATTAAATAGGTGACTAAATGGGAATTTATTTTGATTGAGTACTTATCCGCAAACGATAGACTCCGAACGAACGAGGCTGAAGCTCCAGGCTCAGAGAACGGGAAGCCACCTCCACCGGACGAATACGTGGAACAATAGCCTCCTGCTCCAGTGTATTCTTGGCTTTCCAGTCATCACTTTGCAAATAGGTGCAGGAACCCGAGACAAGCTGCCGCTTCTTCAATCCGCTGAACTCTATCTGTACCTTCTCCGATCTGCTGCCCGCATTGACAAGCTTCAGAATTACTTCTCCCGTAGGAGCATCCAGCACTGCCGATGCATAAAGGCTGTCCCGCCCCGTCACGGGTTTTCCGTCCATTTGCAGGTTCAGCACATCTGTTCCGGCATTCATACCGTACATCTGCTGTACGTAATAGTTGGGAGTCCGCATCATACGGAGATTGTCGAACCAAATCAAATCGGGATTCCACTGCCAGGCATCCACATGGGCAAACAACGGAGCATAGGTAGCCAGGCGCACCACATCGGCATTACGTTCCAGTCCCGTCATAAAAGCTGCTTCGGACAGTGCCGCCAAGAAATTATTGGCTTTCCCGGTGGGGTGGTCATGCGATGCATATTCACCGGCAAAGACTTTCGGTCCTTTACGGTCATAGTCATCATAGCGGGCAGCATTGGCAAAGAACCAGTCGGGAGCCATATAATAATGCTCGTCCACCAAATCCACCCCGATGCGTTTCATTTCGGGCCAGAGGTAATCGAACTTGTCCCCATCTGCACTCGGACCGGAAGAACCTACAATCTGCATATCGGGATATTCCGCACGGATGGCTTTCGTGAACACTTCCAGACGCTCGGGATAGACTTCCCCCCACTGTTCATTGCCGATGGCAATCATTTTCAGACCGAACGGTTCGGGATGTCCCATATCGGCACGCACCTTTCCCCACTTGGAGGTTGCAGCACCGTTGGCAAACTCGATGAGGTCGAGGGCATCCTGCACGTACGGGCCGAGTTCTCCAAGGGGAACCACTTCGTTGCTTTCGTATTGGCAGGACAGCCCGCAGCTCAGTACCGGCAGAGGCTCTGCACCGAGGTCTTCACTCAGCAGGAAATATTCGTAAAAGCCAAGTCCGTAACTCTGGAAATAATCCGGGAAAGCTTTATGCTTGAATGTATAGTTCCAGCGATTTTCGTTCAAAGGACGGTTCTCTACCGGACCCACGGAATTCTTCCATTGATAACGGGTGGCAAGGCTGTTGCCTTCGATGATACAACCGCCGGGAAAACGGAATACTCCGGGATTGAGGTCATAGAGGGCTTGTACCAAGTCGGCACGCAATCCATTCTCACGCTTCTTCCAAGTGTTCACCGGGAAGAGAGAGATGTGGTCCATATCTACCGTACCCTCCGTCTGCAACACAACACGCAGACGCGAGCGAACATCGGTAAAAGGAGCTTTCAGCACAGCCGTCAGCTTCTGCCATTCACTGCCTTTCACTTCCAGTTCCTTCTTCAGGAGATTCTCTCCGTTGGAATTCACCAGTTCGACGGAAAGCTTCATTGGTTTGGTATCCGGCGTACGGACATAGGCGGAGAAACGGTAATCTTCTCCTTTTTTCAGGCCGATGCCACGATAACCTTCATTATCCAGTCCGGCACGCAAAAGACAGCCGTCATTGGTAATGCGCACATAATGCGGATTGCGGTCGAAGCAGGGCCGCTCGTCCTGTACCGTCACCTCGCCAAAAGGTATCCACCCCACCAGCGGCTGCGGGAACTCAAAAGAGCGGTTCTTTACCAGTTCGGCATACAAACCACCGTCCGCACCGAAATTAATGTCTTCGAAGAAGATTCCATACATGGCAGGATTTATCCGAGCCGTCGGTTTTGATACATCAACAGTCATCACATGCTGTTGCGCCTGCATGCCAAGAACAACGAACAATGTCAATAGAAATAAAAGTCTTTTCATGGTTTTAATCTGTTTATAACGATAGCATAAGCTAAATTATGACGACATACTTACCTATTCTACATCAATCCTATTTACCGGCAACCATACATCCATCTTGCCCTCACCCCGGTGTGCCCATGCATAATAAGGTATCAGGGTCAGCGTCACATCTCTGGTTGCCAACTTTCCGGCAGCATCAAAACCAAGAGCCTGCACTTCTGTGGTAATTTCGTTGATGCCATACAGCAGTTCGGGCTTCTCCGTCACCTGGAATTTCGGATGACGGTTCAGGATGATATTCTGTATATTAAAATCATTATCGGCCCACTCGGCACAATAAACGATAGGACCACGCTCAACGGCCACCCGTCCACGGTCGGCAACCACTTTTTCATTGGCTTTCACCACACGGGGTTGCATGTCGAAATGCACCTCTACCACATCCCCTTTCTTCCACTTCCGGTCTATCCGGAGATAGCCTTTACGAAGTTCACCGGTCACCTCCTCGCCATTCACCAATACACGATAGCCCAACTTCAGGTCGTCGGCATACGAATAAAGGTCACTCGGAAGTACACTGCCGCGCACCCAACCCGGAATACGGATATTCATCGTAAACGGCAGGTTGCCCTGAGCCACCTTCACACGAATATCTCCGTTCCAGGGGTATCCGGTTTCCTGCTCCAGCACCACTTTCTTTTCATTCAACTTCAGCTCGGCACGGTTGGACAAGAAAAGGTTGACGTACACCTGATTGTCTTTCACGGCATACACATATCCCGGCAAAGAAGGAATGAACCGGCTGATGTTGCTAGGACAGCAGGCACAACCAAACCACGGCTGGCGTGTAATCGTATGGTCGGCATTAAAGTGATACTTACCATCGCAAGACAACGGATTGGGATAGAAGAACTTGCCTCCGTCCAATGAAACGCCGGAGATTAATCCGTTGTAAAGCGTACGTTCCAGCACGTCGAAATACTTGGAATCGCCATGCAGCAGAAAGAGGCGGTAATTCATGTAAACATTGCCGATGGCGGCACAGGTCTCATTGTAGGCAGTCAGATTCGGCAATTCATAGTTATCACCGAAAGCTTCGCCCGCGTGACGCGCACCGATACCGCCGGTAATATATATCTTCTTGCCGACGATATTCTCCCATATCTTGTCGATAGCCTTGATGTAGGAGCTGTCACCCGTAATGGCAGCCACATCAGCCATACCGGAATACATGTAACCAGCACGTACGGCATGTCCCACTGCCTCTTCCTGCTCCAGTACAGGCTTGTGCGACTGCAAATAGATGTCCTTGCGTGCCGTAGTGCCGCGCGCGTCGAGGAAGAACTTGGCCTGGTCGAGATATTTCTTATCTCCTGTCACGGTATAGAGGCGTACCAATGCCATTTCGGCAATCTGATGTCCGGGAATCACACGCTTCTGTCCGGGGCCTTCACCGATATTCTTGCATACGCAGTCGGCATAACGGATAGCTATATCCAGGAAGTTCCGCTTGCCTGTAGCTTGATAATAAGCCACAGCCCCTTCCACCATGTGACCCAGATTATAGAACTCGTGGCTCAAATTCTCCACCTCCGACCAGCGTTCCGGCCCCGCCCAATCGTGCGGATGCTTGGGGTTCATGGTACGTGCGGTGTAAAGATACCCGTCCGGTTCTTGGGCGGCGGCCACTATGACCAATACGCTGTCGATATATTCTTCCAGTTTCTTGTCCGGGTAAGTCTGCAAGGAGTAACTTGCACCTTCAATCGTCTTATAGACATCCGTATCGTCAAAGGAGAAGCCTCCCACCTTATACTCATCACTGGGATGAGTAGCTTTCACAAAGTTTTCATAACGTCCCGTTTCCTCACACTTACTGAAAGCCAACGGGATGGTTACCTCGCGGCTTGCCTTCAAGCGTTGTCCCCAGAAACTGTCCGTCACCTTCACTGAAGTGAAAGGAACCGGGTCGATGGGATAACCGGAATGCAAAGTCTGTTGCTTTTGTGCCGACACACTGCCGGTCATGGCTGCAACAAGTGCCAAAGTCAATAATAGTTTCATATCTTTTAAGTTTTTAAGTTCCCACGCACGGAATTACACGGATTTATCCTTATTTCCCCTTATTCTCATGGATACGTATCACCGTAAACGAATAGGCAGGCAAGGTATAAGGAAACTCCGTACCGCCGATGTCGAAGGTGGAAGTCACGGAACGTGCCTGCTTGTCTTTCGGGTCACCCGTCAGGAGCGTCTTCACTGCCGAGGGATTCTGCAAGTCGATGCCCTTCACCTTCACTGTAGAGGAAACCTCTACCGGAAGCAGGTTCACCAGCTTTACGATATGGTCACCCGTGGCCTCATCCTTTACCACCGAAATGCCGACGCGCTTGCGGACAGCCTCTTGCCCATTACTCAGTGTGACGTGCGAGGTGATGTACTGCGTACCCGCATTCTGTCCGTACATCTGCTGTGTATAGTAGCCCACGGTAGGCTTCACCTCCGTGTTATTGAAATAAATCAAGTCGGGATTCCACTGCGTATGCCCTTCCTTTGCCAGCAACGGAGCGTATGAGGTCATTTCCACCACATCGGCATTACGTTCCACAGAAGTCAGATAGAGAGCTTCTGCCAACGCTGTCTCTATGTTGTTGGGACGTCCGGGCAGGTGGGCGGCATATTCGCCCAGATAGACCTTGGACTTGGTACGGTCATAACGGTCGTAGTAGTCCTGGTTGTGAATCATCCAGCCCGGATCCACGTAATAGTGTTCGTCCACCATGGGCACGCCCAGTTCCGTGGCAAGGCGCCAGCCCTCCGCATAGTCCGTGCCTTCGTAGAAGGGACCTACAGTGCCGACAACCGTAATTTCGGGATGCTTCTCCCTGACAGCCTTGTATATCATGGCAAAGCGCTCCTCAAACACTTCGGTAATCATATCCTCGTTGCCGATGCCGATATACTTCAGATTGAAAGGCTTGGGATGGCCTGCCTCAGCACGCTTCCTGCCCCACACGGTGCGGCGTGCATCGCCGTTGGCATACTCTATCAGGTCGAGCACATCCTGGATATAGGCAGGCATCTCTTCCATCGGGATGCCACCCTGCTGGCCGTAGCGCATCAGTTCCTTGTTGGCCCCCTGCGGACAGTTGTCGGCATAGTGCGAGTGTGTGCCCGAGTTCTGGCACGGCACGCCCGCTGCCAATACCGGCAGAGGTTCGGCACCTATATCTTCGCAGAAGCGGAAGTACTCGAAGTAGCCCAGTCCGCGTGTCTGATGATACCCCCACAGATTGCGCAACGGCTTACGCGCTTCGAGCGGTCCGATAGAGCCTTTCCAGTCATAGATATTATCAATGCCGTCGCCATGAGCCACGCAGCCGCCGGGGAAGCGGACGAAGCGTGGATGCAGGTCGGCAAGCGTCTGCGCCAGGTCGGCACGCAAGCCGTTCTTATGGCCCTTGAATGTATTTTGCGGAAAAAGGGAAATCATATCGAGATGCAGTGTCCCCACCGTCTGCGGCTGAAGCGAGAGCACGGCGGCACGCACATCGGCGTTTGCCGTCAGCACCGTCTGCTGTTTCTTCCACTCTTTGGAGGACACATTGACGGAAGAGCGGGCAATCTCACGGCCCGTCTGGTCGAGCAGGCAAACAACCACCTTGCCTCCCTTGCTGCCCGGTGCCACGCGGGCGAAGAGAGAGAAATCGTACTTCTCCCCTTTCTTCAAGCTGATGCCGTCGAAACCGTCGTTCTGCAATGTCACTCCGGGACGCGCCTCCAATACGGCATAATGAGGGTTATTGGGATGAATGGGGTCGGCAGCGGCAATGGTAACGGCAGCCGAAGTATTCCCCTCTTTCACCGCCCAGGCATATGTGCCGTCCCAACCTTGGTGTGAACCGTCCTTAGACGAATACTCGAAGTCGCGGTTCTGTACCAGCTCGGCATACAGTCCTCCATCCGCAGCATAGTTGATGTCTTCGAAGAAAATACCTATCAGATGCTTGCTGATGGTTTTTGCACATTCCGTCTCCACTTCGATAGTCGCCTCCACCGGTTTCAGTCCGGCAAAACGTACGGGGTCTTGCTCGGTACGTTCGGCATGGAGTGCCTGGCGGTACTTCTTATGCTCTGCAAAGGAGATGACACGCTGCACCGTGGCATACGGTACACGCTGCATCCAACCCTGCTGTACGGTACCGTTCAGCAGAACCTCCTTCCGCACGTTAGGATAGACCTCCGCCGGCCGGTATTCGGCAAGGCGAGAACGGTCAAAGTATTTCTGCGCTTTCCATTGCAGCAAGTCGGGAGACTCGACGTATGCAAGGGAGTTTCCGCTTTCCGTCAGTTCCCAGATACAGTGCCAACGGTCGTCGGCACGGGTCTGCATCAAGTGCGGTTTCAGCATCCGCTTCATTTGCCCCCAGGGGCCGAAGTCCGAGTTGACAAAGGAGCTGCCCTCTGCCACGCTGAACCATCGGTTGCCATTGGGACTCCAGGCTAGTTTCAGACCGCCACTGCCGTCGGCATGGGAGTAGGAAAAGAGATAGACTGAATCGGGTTCATTCGCCACTCCATTCGTTATAGCCTGCAAAGGAACGGTCAGTGTCAAGAACAGACACAAGGACAATAATTTCAAGAATCCATTCATGGTATTAAGTCGGTATTAATCATTTACATTTAGTTCGATAGTCACAATCAGCCGTATTCTGAATGCCATTCAGTCGTATAGTGAATAGGGTTCAGTCGTATAGTGAATGCCATTCAGTATACGACTGAATCAGGACAATTATAGACCTCTGATAATCAAAGATTTGCAAAAGGAGTAATCCGTTATGATATATCATTACAAAACAAGGGTTGCTCCATGCCTTCTTTATTCCACGATTACCGCCCCTCCCTGCGGCTGAACCGTGAGTTGCAGAGAGCCGTCAGTCTTTATCTTCTGCAGCTTTAATTGAGGCTGCATCTTCTTGTCATCACTATACAGAGACACCTCTTGTCCTGCCAGCACAGGAAGGTCAAGCTTCAGTTTCAATGGTTCCGCCGTTGCATTGACAGCGGCTATGTACCACGTGTTGCCATGACGACGGGCAAGAACAATATATCTCCCCGGATAGCCGTCAATGAAACGGGTCTCGTCCCAAGTAGTGGGCACTTGTTTCATAAAGTCGAGGCAGATTTGCGGAGCATCCGTCAAGTTATTAGGTGCCAAGGCGAAGTTCTGGATAGGATTTTGGAACAGCACTGCCGTTGCCAGCTGAAAGATGTCCGTGGTGCGGCGAATAGTTCCGCCATCGTTGCTGCGGTTCAAACGCTTGTTCAGGAACACACCGCCAAACTCCATGCATCCCACAGCATTGCGGATGAAAGGGTGCAGCGTGGCATTGAACGCCTCGTTATCACAGAAATGCTGGCTAAATACCAGATTCTCGGAAGCCAGCACCGCCTCGCTGCCTACGTAATTGGGATACATCCGTTCCCAGCCGCGAGGCAAGGTACAGCCGTGGAAGATAACCATCAGACCGTGGTCGTCGGCATCGCTCAGAATCTCCTCGTACAAACGCAGGGTCTCCTGCTTGTCACCGCCGAAGAAGTCTACTTTGATACCCTTCACACCCAGACTTTGCAACCAGCGCATCTCTTGCTTGCGGGCAATGGAGTTATCCATCCGGTTGACGGGACTCTGCTCTATATCGTTCCAGTAACCACTGGAGCTATACCACAAGAATACCTCCACACCCTTGCTACGGGCATACTTGATAAACTGTTCCATGCGGTCGCGACCGATGTTGTTGTCCCACCAGTTGTCAATCAATACATATTCGTATCCCATGGCGGCTGCCAAGTCAACATAGCGCACCTGGTCGTCGTAGTTGATGCTGCCGTCCTGCCAGAGAATCCAGCTCCATGTGCCACGGCCCGGCTTGTAATCATGGGTGGTGGTATAGCGTGGTTCCACTACATCCCAGGGGACGGTGGTTTCCACAATCGGCTTCAAGGTTTCCCCCACCGTCACAGTACGCCACGGCGTGGAGCCCGGCAGGGAAAAGGCAGGTGACACCGTTCCATTGCCGTTGTTCTCTTCCGGCATGGGGAAAGCAATGCGATACACGCCGTTATCCCAATCACTCAAACGCGAGCCACAATAACGGCTGTCCACTCCGGTTTCACTGAGCAGTACCCAGCCGTCATCCCCCACCTTGAACAAGCAGGGAAATGTATATCCATGTCCATAACCCGAACGTTCGTTCATCGGGGCATCTGCCTTATATTCTTCTTCGTAACTGGGTTTGGTACGCTTCCACCCTATCATGGCGTCGCTCTGCGGACAAAGGAAAGTGGTGGTCTGCGACGGGAAGCGGAAGCCGGTCCGTTCGCTGTTCACCGTGACGCTTCCTTTTCCCTGCTCCCTCGGCAGGGTGTAACGGAAAGCCACGTCATTGTTGCTGACGCGGAAAGTTATCTGCACATTCTTCCCCTCACCGTTGACGAATGAACAAAGCAATTCGTTTGCCCAGTAATGGATGCGCGAAGCTTTGATCCGGGATTGTTCATAAACCGTATCGAGAGCTGTGACTTTATGTTCCTTCAACTGCAATCCTCTATAGAAATCACCCACATTTGTCTCCATCCCCAAGGGAGAAGATTCCAGCATTTGCTTTCCATTGTAGGTGACGGCGTAAGACACTTCGCCGTTGGCTGACGGGCAGGATACCGTAAGCTGCAATTTTCCATCCGGACCATTGACAGATACACTCTGTGCTGCCAGCGGACCTGAGAGGGCAAACAGCCAAACCAGTAATTTCAATCTATTCTTCATGGTATTAAATTATTATGTTACATCATTAAATCAAAGGGTAGGCACCACCGGCTTGATGGTTCCGTCTTCATTGAACTCCATCCGGTCTATGCAGACTTCACGATGAACGCCGGGACCATCTTTCAAGTACCATTTATTGATACGGTGGTAAACGATTCTCCACTCATCTGTACCGGGAATCTGCAATACAGCGTTGTGTGCCGGACCGTAAATCTCCTTTTCCGGATTCTGAATCAGTACAACGGGTTGCTTGGCAACTTCGATAGGACCGAGCGGCGACTTGGACGTACCGTATGCCACATGGTAATTGGGCGAACCGGTATCGTCTACCGACCACATGAAATAGTAGAGCCCGTTGCGATAAAAGACATAGGCTGCTTCGCGGAAAGCATAGTCCTGCAAGGTGCCTCCCTCCGGCGTCATCACCGTAACGGTATTTTCCTTGATGGACACCATATCGTCGTTCAGCTCGGCACCTGCCATGTAGCCGTTGCCCCAGTAAAGATAGGATTTGCCCGAAACAGGGTCTGTAAACACATCCACATCAATCTGTTGCCCGCCACCGACGGGTGAAGCAGTAACGACAGGGCGTCCCAAATCGGTGAAAGGGCCGGCCGGAGAATCGCTCGTAGCCACTCCAATCTGCTTGCCGCCGCCATTCTTGGGGTTTCCACTGTAATAGAAGAAGTATTTATACTTACCGTCCACTTTTTTCTCTTCAATGCAAGGCGCCCAAGCATTGCCATCTGCCCAGGGCACTTGCTCCGACTTCAAGTCCAGCATGACGCCTTCATCCTGCCAGGTCTTCAAATCCGTGGAGGAGAATACGGTGAAATACCAGCCTCCCCAACCCGGCTGTCCGTCCGTAGTAGAATAGATGTAATACTTTTGGGTCTGATGGGAATAAAGGATTTCCGGGTCGGCATGGAAACCCGGCAATACGGGATTGTTGGGCAATGCGCCCAGTTCTGTCGGCTTGCCCCATTCATCGGTAATGCGCAACAGCTCATGGCGGGTAATGGGGATAATGGTCCCATGACGGGGATGGAAGTTCATCTTCACCTCGCTGTCTATCACCTTAAAATTCTTCAAGTCAGTGGTTTCCGTAAACTGATAGCTTCCTTTCATATAGACGTCGTACATCAGGATATACTTATCCTGCCCTATCAGTTTGAAAGTGCCCGCACCCTCTACGGCTTCCTTAGTCTGTTGCTTGTAATCGGGCTCTTCCGTCCATGCCCCGGAGGTCAGGGAACGGGTGGTGGCCACCTTTATGCCGTTTCCATGCCCTTCCGTCTTATAGAAAAGGTGGAAAACACCATCCTTATAGACAATGTCTCCATCGATGCACGATTTCCCGTTCTCCGGCAGAAACAATGGCTTGGGCTCTCCCTCCAAATCCGTAAACTCCGCATTGGCATAAGCATAATATATGACATCGGCTCCATCGCCATGCAGCATGGACCAATACACCATGTACTTTCCCGCCTCCGGGTCGTAGATAGTCTGCGGAGCCCATACACGCTTCAAATCCTCCTGACCTGAATAACGTTTCTGTATATTGATAACGGAGTGGGACCAGTTGACCAAGTCGGTAGATTTCAGCAAAACCATGGCACGGTTGGAACTCCATCCATTGGCTGAAACCATATCTGTCACTACCATATAGAAAGTCTTGCCATCCTCGCAACGAAGGATATGCGGGTCGCGGACTCCCCCGGTGGAGCTGATGACTTTCGAGTCGATTACCGGTTCATTATCATTCAATGCCCAGTAGGTATAACCGTCCATGCTTACAGCATAGCGCACAGCTTCTTCATCGCCACTATTCCCAGTGAAATAAGTGAACAAATAAGCTACATAATCTTTTTCGGGAAAGGATTTTTGCCAGGAATATCCCGGAAGTGCAAACAACGACAATAACATTGCCGCCAAAAGCATCCGGAAAGTGTTTTTCATCCGTACAATCATAATCTTTTTATATTAAACCTTTTAACGGGTGTAAAATTAACACTATATACATTATAATACAAAGAAAGTGTATATGTTGTGTAACATATACACTTATTTAATCTCTCCAATCAGTCGGCATTCAAAAAACGCACCATCTCACAAGCTGCCAGCAGAAATGCCCCTACCCCAAAGTTAGCAGTAGAGTTGGCATCAACCACTTGTCCGGGAATGGCTTTCTCGCCAATCGGCTGTACATACCCTATGCGGCCATCGGGCTGCAAGGCTACAGTAGTCAGATAATTCCACGCCTTCATCACTACGGGTTGATAAGTAGCCTTGTCCAGCAAGCCGTTGTTCATCCCCCATAACAGACCATAGGTAAAGAAAGCCGTACCGCTGGTTTCAGGACCGGGAGCATGCTCAGGGTCGAGCATACTGCGTGTCCAGTAGCCTTCCGGCTGCTGGCAGGCAGCCACGGATTTGGCCATCGTCTGGAAGCGGTCTATGTACTCCTGGCGGTATTGGTCTGTTTCGGGCAGGTCTTTCAGTACCTTTGCCAAGGCAGCCAGCACCCAACCGTCGCCACGCGCCCAGAAGTCTTTCTTACCATTCACACTTTTATGTTTTGGATAAATATATTTGCCGTCGCGATAGTATAGGCCTTCCTCCGCATCGTACATGATGCTGTTGGCATAGGTCCAGTATTCATGCAGTTTCTCCAGATATAACGGATTGCCGGTCAGCTTGTACATCTTTGTCATAACGGGCATTACCATGTAAAGTCCGTCTGCCCACCACCAATAATCGTTCTTGTCCGTACTCATCTGGTATTCCATCACTTCGCGCGCACGGGCTATCTTCCCGGAATCCGGCTTCACGGTATACAAATCCGCATAAGTCTGGAAACAAATCTGATAATCACCGAAAAGCACATAATCATCACTCTCCCCATAGCTGTACTTCCACTCTTCCTTGTTGTCACTCTTCGCGCCTTTCCATTCATTATGTTCTGCCCACGCCTCGGAATAGGCATAGCATTCCGGATTACCGGTCAGGAAGAACACCTCCATGTTTCCCGTATGATAGGCGGCATTGTCCCAGAAAGAGCGCCCATGTTGCGGATGGGTCTCCTGCCAATAGTTGTTCACCCGATTGATAATCTCAATCACTTCTTCCGGTTTCGGCTGCTGAGCGGTGCATGAGAACAGTCCCCAGCAAAAAGCCAAACCCAATAAAAATAAGCATGTCGTTTTCATATACTAATACTGTTCTTTTATCTTATCACTTCCAATACATATACCGGTTGCGGTGCAAACTCCACAACCCGCTCTCCGTCTCCTTGCTTGGCATGCTGCACAAACAGATGCAGCCGCTTCCTGCTCTTCCACAATTCCGTGTCATGAGACGGTTCCCAGGCACCGACAGTGAAGTCGGTCAAATCGCTAATGCTCCACTTACTGTTTGCCACATCCGTAGCGTGCGCCAAAGAGACTTTGCTCCCCCGTTCTTCATCCCTAAATACATAAAATATCTCCCCGCCATCTACTACGATGCGCGGACGGGCCATCGGAATCATCTTCGTGCCTCCACCTTTCAGGGAAAACGGAGTGGTACGCCCGGAGACCTGGCGGCTGTGCCACATCTGCCCGTCATGCCAGACAATCCGGTATTGCGGGACGTCGCTGTCCGGGTCGCGCCAATAGGAAGCAATGTACGGATTGCCGCCTGCATCGGCACTCATGCTGGTCTGGTTTATCAGTTCCGAATTCTGAGGAATGCGGCAGGCATACTCTGCATTACCCAGACGGATGGGCAAATCATATTTCTTGCCATTTGCCTTATACCATGTTACGCCATTGTCAAAGGAACGGGCGTAGCATAGGTCATGGTTGGTTTCCACATGCCAAGTCTCGCGCCAGACCCACGACAGATGGATGGTTCCAAGCTCATCTACATATAGCTGCCAGTAAGCATTGCGCTTGTTCTCGCCATCAATCAGTACATCCTGCACACGGCTCCATTTCTTCTCCTTCAAGGAATAGCGGTTCATCACCAGGTTGCCCCGGCCGGAAGAACCGGAACGGTATGCAAACAGCAGGTCGCCTCCGGACAGCAGATAAAACTCCGGATAGGTTACATTGCCTTCATCCACGCCCGTCATGGGCTCCTTCTCACCCAATTCCAGCGAATGGGGTGCAATGCTGCGACAGTAGTTCAAGGGCTGTCCGTGATGGTCGAAGGCTACATGAATATACCCGTCACCGTCCAGCATCATGCTGATGACGTTATGGGCATCCTTCACATTCCCTTTATACTGTGTGCGGTGCAGTGTCCACTGTCCGGCATGGAGGTTCCGTTTTCCAAGAGTCAGGAACCCTTCCGCATCATAGTAACTGATGTATTGCTCGTCACCTTGCGTCACCAGCGAATTATTACGGAATACGGCAGTGTTGACGGAAGTCTGGCTGTATCCTTTCCCCACTTCCACCAGATGCGTTTCGGGAAGGACACCGGCAGCACCCTGTGCACAGAGTGCCACCGGAAATCCACCAATCCCCCAAACAATTAATATAAATACTATAAAAAATGAATCAGTCTTACTCATAATAGGCATGGTCTTTGGGGAATTCTTCACCACCCCACGCCTTTTTCGAGGTCCATGCCTGCGGAGCATCTGTCCAGAACGGATGGTCGGCGGGCAAGCCCAGGGGCAAGAATGCCAGGGAAGCCATGTAAAGGCTGCCGTTGTTAGTATACCAGTCGGAGATATGAGGCTGGGAACCATTGAATCCCAATGTCAGAAAACCTTTCTCGTTGAAGTTCCGGTTGTCACCGAACATACGGTTGATGACAGCTGTCATGGCAGCACGTACCTGTCCGTTCGACAATTCCTTGGGCAACCATCCACGCCATGCCAACAAAGCCAATGGTTGGAGGGTACCGGTGCGGTAGGTAATGGAACGCCCGAATACGGGGAAGGCCCCCTCGGGAGAGATGAAACGTTCCAGAATCATGCCGAAACGCTGCATGCGCTTCTGGGCACGCTGGAAATTGCAATCCGGCGCATTCCATATCTTATTTTTTCCACTGTTCGTAAAGACTTCCAGACACTCCACATACATGGGATGGAGTACGAAGCTGTTGTAATAGTCAAAGGCAAATCCCGGTCCGTCGCTATAGAAGCCGTCACCTACATACCACTCTTCCACCTTGCGCAGAGCGGAGACAATACGGTAAGCATCACTCTTGGCACCAGCCTTGCGCAGGAAACATTCTACCGTAGACGAGAACAGCAGCCAGTTGGTATAAGGAGGGTCCACACGGCGCAACTGGGTGAACTCTTCAATGTAACGCCGTTTAGTCAAACTATCCAGAGGCACCCACAAAGCATCGTATCCTCGCAGGAAGCTTTCAGCAACATAAGCGGCATCGACCAGCGGCTGCCCCTCTTTCCGCCAAAGTAGGTAATCCTGACTTTCCGGGTCTACCGCCTGCGCATAACTTTTCAATGCCCACTCGCGGAGCTGCCTGCGCTGCTTGCCTTCGGCAGTGTCATCGTCCGGCAAAGAGAGCCAGGGCGCCAACCCCGCCATCAGACGTCCGAAACATTCCATATAGGTCACCCGTTTGTCGCGTCCATCCCAAGTGGGGCTAAGCTCCACCTGCATATTTTCCTGGAGCTTCCCTTCACTCATATTGCTCAGTACCGGAGCAGCCATTTGATACAACACCCCGGCCCAAAGTTCGCGGTCTGTCACTTCCTTCTCTTTTTTCTTCTTGGCAGCCATTTCCTGAGCGGGCAGCAATAAAACTGCCACCAGCAGCAGCCATAAGTAGTTACTTTTTCTCATGATATTATTTAAGTTTGTTTTTCAATACTGCAAAATTACCCCATTCCCGGTAATTTCGGGGGCACTATTGTTTCAAAAAGGGGTAAATATCGGTCATTAGTACCCCAAAAGCTCAGAAATCACAAGAAAAAGCCTAAGATTAAACCGTGCTACGACGGAAGTGAATAAAGTATTTGCCGCTATATTTGTTTCTTCATGAACTGCACCAGTACGAGGGCAATGCAATAAGCTATAATCTGTTCAAACCAAAAGTCAAGTCCTTCAAACATATTACTCATTATTTTAATAGACACCCATTCCTTTTTCTGATAACAAAGGAAAGATACTATGTTTGTAGACGTTCAAAATAATCGCTCGTCGGGACGGGTGGTCC
>OHLW01000414.1_pt1 | contig 17781 bp, 8 predicted proteins | sample 1569231 | NCBI WGS metagenome assembly OHLW01 (sample SAMEA3879544, study PRJEB24766) | human gut metagenome | biome: human-associated habitat; feature: feces | place: USA | collected 1985/1987
GGTTGTGCTCCTGTCAAGGTTAGGTCGTTGAGGTCGAATCCTTCTCCGCAAGTCGAACTTTTATAGTCGCGTGCCAAGGCCGCGCTGGCGCTTCCGCAAAAAAGCACACAGACATCGCTTTGCTCGGCGGCCTCGACCGCCTGCCGGATTCCACTTTCATCCATAGATACCAAACTGCAACCTTTAGCGTAATTGACTTTCACGTTTGTGCCTGCCCATTTCCGGATACCTTGTAAGGGGGTAACTCCGAAACGGTTGTCGCGTGTCCATGTGTAATCACCGAATTGTATCTGGTCGGCGTTCGGACCAATGACTGCAATCGATTTCAACTTTCCGATAGAGAGAGGGAGTAGCTGCCGTTCATTTTTCAATAAGACGGTCGATTCGTCCGCTATCTTTTTCGATAGCGCTATCGCTTTCCCGGAGTGAATAGCCCCTTTGGCAAATTTTTCTCCATACGGATCATCAAACAGACCGATCCGGAATTTGGCATACAATACCCGGCGGACAGCTTCGTCCACTATCTCGCGGTTCAGCTCTCCTCTTTCTATCAGTCCGGGGATGGCCGGATAGCAGTCACTCGAAGCTTCTACATCCAGACCGGCGGTCAGTGCCTGCAAGGCGGCTTCTTCCGAATTGCGGGCTGTGAAGTGGAAGTTCTTCAGCATTTCAATGGCTCCCCAATCCGAGTAGACATATCCTTTGAATCCCCATTCTTTTCTTAGAACATCTGTTAGCAGATAGTGCGAGGCGGAATTAGGGATGCGGTTCCATGAGTTATAGGCGGACATCACGGCGAGGGTAGGCGCTTGCTTCATTACCATTTCGAACGGTTTCAGATAGACTTCGTGCAGGTCACGGATACTGGTTTCTACGGATGCGAGGTTGAGGCCGCTTAAAGGGTTGCCGTGCGGACCATAGTGTTTCAGCATGGGGGATATGCCGTTGTCCATATACCCTTTCACTTCGGCTATGCCGAATCTTCCGCAGAGATAAGGATCTTCTCCGAAAGACTCTTCCACTCTTCCCCAGCGGAGGTCTCGCACTACATCAATGCAGGGGGATAACACTTGCCGCATACCTACCGCATGGAGCTCGTCGGCAATCATGGATGTTTTGCGATAGGCGAGATCTGTATCGAAAGTACTTCCTAGAGCAATGTTCTGCGGGAAGACGGTGGCTCCCTCATGCACTACCCCGTGTAACGATTCCGCTACGGTAAAGATAGGAATGCCTAAACGAGTTTTCTCGACCATGAAGCGTTGGATGGCTAGCATATTCTTTGCACAGTTTTCTGCCGTCAGGGGAAACCCCTCAACGAACCCCCAACTCATTCCCTGCGCTTTTTCTTCCAACTTGCGTTCGTCCAGCGCTTGTCCGTTGAATATCTCCCAAGAATGGATATGTCTGATTTGAGCGAGTTTCTCTTCCGGAGTCATTCGTTGTAACAAGTCTTTTACCCGCTCCTCAATAGGTAGATCCGCTCTTTGATAAGGTAGTTTGGGTGAGGCTGTTGCTGATGAAAAGGAGACTGCTGATGATACAGGCACTTGCAGAGTGGTGAGGATATTGATTCCATAACGTCGGTCGGGCGAAATCCACCAAGGAATATCTCCGTTGGCGCAGCGGATAGCAAAGCGGGAAAGGTGTTGGAGCTGTCGGGTATCCATAAACCGAGTTTATAAGTGCCGTTCGCCGTCTTGGGGAGGGTCACTTGTCCTTTGATTGTGTGAATCAAAGGCGTGTAGGTTTTATCTCCCGGTCGATAAGGCTGGAAACTGTTGGTATCCGCATTGGTCAGGAACTCTTTCACTTGGTTGTGTTCGTCCACTAATACGAAGTAGACAGGGTGCTCATTGAACAGCGTAGAGAAGCCACGGTTTATCAATGTGAGCGAAAGGTTGAGGATATGGTTATCCGTATGCTTGAGTGTGTCGATTTGCAGTTCTTGCAATTCGAGACGGTATCCCAGATGATCGCGCACATATTCAAATGCGTTTCTTTGGGCAGCACTGCCGTCGTGTTTCCGAAAATATCCGTCAGAGACGGGCATGTGCTTCTCTTTCAGGTATTCTTCGCTGATGGGTGTTTCTTTCCAGTACATCATGGAATACTTGTCCGGTGCACCGCGCTCTTTGTAATTGTGGATGACGCTTAATGAGGTGTAATGCTCCAGGAATAATTGTCGTGCTGTCTTTTTGCCGTCTATGATCCAGCCGTTCGCGTCTCCGTTCTCTTTGTTCATGCTCCACGTTCCCCAAGGCAGTTCGCCGTCTACGGGCATGAATGCTCCTTCTTCTACAATCTGGTCGAAGTTGGGCGTACCTTCATGCATATTTCCGTCCCATCTGTGTGGGTCTACTACGATAAAGTCGTCATGGAAAGAGGTTTTCCGGTAGGCTTCGCTATCTTTGGGTAACAGGTTCTTGTAGTCCGGCACTCTGACTTGTACCACCCGATCTTGAGGGGTCATCCGGCAGATCTTTTCAAGGATAATACGTTTGTTCGCATCGGAACTTTCGATATTATGTTTGGAACTGTGCCATTCTCCCCATGCACCGATAAATCCGGCTTGAAGAGCCAGTATGACATCTTTGTTTTTCTCGAGGTAAGGTTTCAATTGTTTCATATGGCGAAACATATCTTCCATTGTGGGACCTGACGAGACGGTTCCCATCGGTTCTGTTTCGTAGGCGAACCGTAGCAATGCTTTCTTGCCAAGTTGGCGCAACTTGTTGAAGTAGACATCCATTGTGGCAAAAGCTTCCGGAGGTAGCTGTCGGCCTATATATCCATGCAGATAAAAATATGTTTGAACTAACGAGACACTGTCGCAAGCGTATTTGTTTATCTCTGATTCCAGATAGTCGGTAATTCCCGGATATTCCTGCGGTTTCCACACATCGCATTTTTTAGCGATGTCTACGGCTATTTCCAGGCGGAAACCTCTTTCCGGATTATATATTCCGGCAGTGCCGTTCGGATCGTCGGCGTAGATACCCCGATATGGAATGCGGGTTGTCTGTCCGGCAAATAATACGGGAAGAAGGGCAAGAAGAAATAAAATTGTCAAGTTGAACTTTCGCATATTAATAAGGATTAGATAAGATATGAATAGAGGTGAGGGTGTGCCATAATGAGTAATAATTCGCATTAATCTGCATTTTGACACACTCTCGTTCTCCTATTGAATAAGATTTCTGTTATTCTACAGGTATCAGACTAAATTCGTCAAACCAGTAAATAACACCACCCCAAGCGCCTTTTCCCCAGATTTCGTGCGTGTTGATGTCTCCTACATAGGCGCAAGGCTTGAATACGAATCGTATAAGTACATTTTCGGGGATATCTACTGTAACGGAGTATTTGATCCAGCCTTTTCCGGCTTTATTGTCACAGGTGGCCGCAAGCCCCCAAGTGGGACCGGGAGAAAGAGACTGTGAACCGTCCGGATTGAAAATGATACTCTTCTGATTTTCTTTTAATACCAAAGGTATGTCATCTTCTGTTTCGCATACGACAATACTAAGTGTAAATGGCGTATCGTCTTGATTGGTCTTAACGTAATAACTAAATGTATATCTGCCTTCCATTACGTTTTGTAATGCGTATGACAGGTTAACTTTCTCTGCATCCATTATTTCCGTAGCTTCGTATTTTAGTGAGCGTGAACTGTTGTTCGCTCCTTCGCTTTTATCTATAGTCATATTACAACTTGGAGCGTCCGGTCGGCAGAACCATCTGTCAAGATAATTAAGAATTCCACTTTGATCGGTTTTGTCGGCACTGAAGACACCGGGTTGCTGATCTTCTGCAAAATTCTTCTCGAAGTTTCCGTTCTGAATGAGGTTATCGGAAGGTTCTTCCTCCTCGTCATCGTCATTTCCTTTATTTTCTTTCTCATAATACCGGACATATTCCACCTCCATGTGTGCAGGTAGTCCTCTGTCGTCAATCGGTCCCGGCCATGCGTCCTCACCGCCTACCGAATAGTTGAGAATCAGGTAATAAGGTACATCGAACGGCCATTGCTGCATGAGTGATTCATTCGGAAGATGCAGGTTCGGATAGCTGAAAGTCTCTTCTCCGTTCACCGTAAAGATAATCTTCTCCGCTGTCCATTCAATTCCGTAAATATTGAACTCGCTATCCCGATATTCTCCGTATCCGTTACGGGGAGGATTCTTGTCATAACCTAAATCTAATGTATAATGCGTATGCACCGAATGTTGTGCGATCTTGTCCATGCTTACTTGTTCCATGATATCGATTTCACCGGGATAACTATTGTTTACTGATGGATATTGTCGTTCTTGCGGCATGAGCCAGATAGCTGCCCATCCACCTTGAAAACTAGTAAACTTGGCACAAACCTCCAGCTTCCCATATTTGAAACCTACTTTGTCCATCGTCCACACGCCACCTGTCTTGTATTCACCGTCTTTCTTTTCGGCTATCAGATATAGTTTCCCGTCTTTCACATAAGCTTGGTCGTAGCTTTCGGACATATAGCGATTCCAAGGAGAAGCCTCTTTAGCTGCCAGTGACCAGCTTTGGGCATTCGGAATGTTACTTTCCTGTTCAAACTCTTCCGACCACACCAGATTCCATCCGTCTTTATTTTTCGATATCTCTTTCACGTGCTGGGTATAGATATTTATTTCTTCGGATTGGCAGGATAGAAAACTAATCCAGAAGACTAAAAAAGCAATGATCTGTTTCATATTGTCTCACTTTTAGTTGATTAAAAAAGGGGGAGTGGAGGGAGTATGATTACTCCCAACCACTATTTTGTGTTAAGTTAGGATTCTTGTAAAGTTCTGTTTGGGCGATGGGATACAAGTACATCTTCCTGTCCCATATACGTGTCTGGATTTTTGTGCGGGTATAGGTGTACTTACTTCCTCGCTTGGTGATTTTAATCCCATAGATATCTTTTACTACGTCCCCGTCCATCCAACGGCAAATGTCCCAAAAACGATGGTCTTCGAAAGCCAGCTCTATCCGGCGTTCGTTGCGCAAGCGTTTGGTGAAAGCTTCACCGGTGTCCTCTATAGGTGGCATATTGGCAGCAGCACGTACCTGGTTCAAGGCTTCGCGGGCTGTGAGTCTGTCGCTAACCTTATAATCCGGACCGCCTAATTCGTTCATGGCTTCTGCATAGTTCAACAATGTTTCCGCATAACGGAATAAGATGAAATGGTGGGGTTTTGTTACCGGGTCGGTCGGAGAGAGGGATACCGTTTCGTTCATGTTTTTCCTCAAGTAATATCCGGTCAGTGTAGCACCATTGAGAGGAGCACCGTTTCTGCCGCCTTCGTAAGTCTCGATGGGGGTATTCATGAATGAACTTCCATTGTAAAGAACGGTTTTATAGAAACGAGGGTCACGTTTTGAGTAAGGCCGTGCGGCATGTTTCGGGTTATTCCAATCAAACGGCTTGCCGTCGGACATTTCGAAAGCGTCTACCAGATTTTGTGTGGGCGTGCTTCCACTGTTCCCGTTTTCGAAGCCGATAGGCAGATTCAGTCCTTCGAACGAGTTGCTTGCACCATTGCGGCGTTCGAAGATGAGCTGCGAAGAACTAAGGACGTCATTTCCCCCATTCACATTGTAAAGCGGGTCTACATCAATATTTGGCAAAGAGTACCAATTCTCTTTGATAATATCATAAGCAGCTTCGGCGGCTTTTTCCCATTTGCTTTTCTCACCGGACGGATTGTGTAGTTTGCTGGCAGCATAGAGCAGGGCGCGTGCCTTGACAGACAATGCCATGCCACGTGTTACCCGTCCGGACTCGTTGTAAAAATCCTTTTGCGAGACGGGTAATGCCGGAGCCACTTCGCTACATTCTTTGGCAATGAACTCAATTACTTTGTCGAAAGGAGTCTCTGATACGGTGTTGATCTCGTCAATTCCGTAAGTACGGGTCAGCAGCGGGATGTCACCGTATCTTTTGGCTAGTTCCAAATAGTAGAAAGCGCGCAATGCACGTACTTCGTTCACATACATCTTGGCCTTTTCCATGTTTTCCTTGTAGTTGGGATTCCATTGGAAACGTTCTAGCTTCTCCAGTGAATAGTTCTCCAGAAAAGAATTGGCGGCACGGATGGCGGTATAATAGTTACCCCATACGTCGTCTATGGGATTGAGTGGACTCCAATTACCGTTATAGATGTCGTACACACTGTTGCTGTTCCAGGTATATACGGCATTGTCGGTTGCCGCATCCCGTACAGCACCGCCGATGGCGCCGTAATCTTGAGGCAGTTGGGAATAAATGTAGGTTGCCAGGCTTGAGATATTCTCGAAGTAGGTGTACATCTCGTCCTGTGTCTTACCGATGGATTCATCGAAATCCAGATAGTCGCATCCCGACAGGGAAGTCACTATGCAAGCTATTGTGATATATTTAGTTATTTTCATACAATCAATCTATTAGAATTTGATACTCGCTCCGAAATATACGGAGAACATATCCGGATAGTTAACACTGAAATCTTCGCAGTTCATGTATTTCACATGGTCGATAGAGAACACATTGTTGGCGCGGGCAAAAATCTGGCACTGTTCCAGTTTGACTTTTGAGATCCAGCGCTGCGGCAGGTTGTAGTAGACGTTGAGATTGCGCAGCTTAAAGTAATCACCGTTTACCAGCCATTGGGTACTGTTGCGGAAGTTATTGCTGTTGTTCAGCGTTGTCAGACGCGGTACATTGGCGATGTCTCTCGTTTCCTCCGTCCACCGGATTTTGTCGTGCAGATACCAGTCGGATACATTGGTGTTATTGCGCAATGGCCAATATACACTGCTTACATTCATCATTCTGCTGTAGTCGGCCACTCCTTGAAATAGAGCGTCAAGACCAAATCCCTTGTATTCGAACCCGAGTTTGAGGCCATAATATATTTCCGGTACGGAACTTGAATGTCCGATGGGATGCACGTCGTTGTCGTCGATGATCCGGTCTCCGTTCATATCCTTGTATTTGATATCTCCCGGTCGCACTTCCGAAAACATCTGTTGAGGACTATTGGCGATATCCGCTTCATCCCGGAAATAACCGATTGCTTCCAGACCGAAAAGCTGTCCATCGGGAAGTCCCTTGCCGGAAAGATAGTCGTAGGGAATATATCCTTCCCCGTTTTCTATTACCTCAGTCCGGATATAGTTCAGCGTACCACCCACGTAGTAAGTGAAGTCTTTGCCGACTTTGTCTTTCCAGTCGATTCCCAAGTCAATCCCTTTGTATTCGGTCTTACCGTTGTTCTGTTGCGGGATACTGATACCGATGGCGGAAGAAATGACATTGCTGCCGCTTACCGGCATTTTGCTCCTTTTATCCATATAGGCGTCAACGGACAGGTTCAGTCTTTTGAATAACCGCATCTCCAGACCGATGTTATATTTGTCGGACACTTCGAGCGTCAAGTTATTCATAGCCAGTTTGTCCTCTTTCATACCCTCCGACTGGGTGTTTGCGTCACCAAACCAATAGGCTCCACCCCATGCCCAGTATTGGCGGTCCAGTTCATAACTGATGTTATCCCATCCGGCGCGTCCGTAAGAAGCACGCAGTTTCAGATAGTCAATGACGGTAGCCTTCTTCATGAAGTTTTCGTTGGAGATGACCCAAGCGGCTGATATGGCAGGATAGGTACGGAATTTGTCTCCGTCGGGCAGTACACTTGTCCCTGTGTGATTGACTAGTGCGTGAATCAGATAAGTGTCTTTGTAGCTGTATCCGGCGGAAGCATTCACATACATCCGTTTGTGGGCATTGTTACGTCCGATTCCTCTCTCCGATTCCAGGCGATACGAACCTAAAGCGCTGACGGCATGTTTCCCGAAAGAACGGTTATACTTCAAAGCGGCTTCCAGATTGGCGTTTATGTATTGTTCCGTCATGTCGAGGTTGTTTACTTGCAAGGTACTGTTGTCACCATACACTTTGGAATCCGCTTCTATCTTGTCTGTGATTACATTTCTGACAGGCGTATTGACTTCATATTGGAATTTCTTGTAGCCTTCTTCCTTGTAAACGGCATTGTTATCATACGCTACGGCGGCTTCCAGACTTAATCCCGGAGTGATGAGTGACAAATCCTGCCGGATGCGGAAGTCGGCTTGCAACGTTCGCGGGTTTTCTTTGAAATAACCGATATCTGCGATACGGGCTATCGGATTTGTTTTCAGTACATTATTACTCCCCCAATATCCATTAGACGTCTGCATGGGGAAAGCACCGGATGGTGTGTTGAAAAGCCCGGCGAATAAGTCATACTCACTTGTATTCGGACGTTTCCGTTCGCGGAGTTGTCCTAACATACTGAATTGTGCCAGAGTCGTCGGTGTGATATCTACGTCAATGTTCATCCGCAGTCCCAGTTCGTATTTCCTCATTTGAGCGGTGTAGCGGTCGGAATATTTGGCGTATGTTTCATTCAGGATACCGTAGTCGTTCTTGTAACTTAACAGGGTGAAGTAGCGAAGACGTTTGCCACCCCCGTGAAAGGAGATATCGAGCTGATTGTTGATGGTATGTTTGCGCAGCCCCTCTTTCATCCAATCGGTGTCGGCATATAAATCCCGGTTACTTCCGTTTCTGAACGCGTCCAGCTCTTCACGCGTGTATTGTGGTTCCAGTCCGTCGTAATAAAGCGCTTCGTTCAGTGCCGACGCATACTCGTATCCGTTGGCGAACTTGGGTTGGTTGATTGGAAAATCCATACCGAACTTATAGCTGGCATCTATTTGCATTTTGGTGTTGTACTCTCCTCTTTTGGTGGTAATCAGAATCACACCGTTTGCTCCCCGTGTTCCCCACACGGCAGTTGCGGCACCGTCTTTCAGTACGGTGACCGATTCGATTTCCGCTGTGTTCAGATAAGAGAGCGGACGTGCGAATCCGTCAACTACAATCAGCGGATTATTATATCCTCGCAAAAGAGTAGCTGCATCGTCTGTCCACCCCGTCTGCTGCATGACTGACAGTCCCGGTAGCAACCCATACAATGTATTGGATACATTGGGAGTTGCATTCTTTGATATTTCATCGGCCGATATTGTGGAGACGGCCTGTGTCTTTCGGGCAATGCTGTCCGTTATATCCTGCGCTCCTGCGACGACGGAGGATAATATGGCAACCCCCATTAGTATATATTTACGTTTCATACGTTCTTTCATTTTTAATTAGTCTTTTGTTGATTGTTTATTCCCATCCCGGATTCTGTACGAGTCCGTACTTCTTGTTGATTTCATCCAATGGAATAGGAATGAGGAAGTAGCGGTCTGTCCACCGTTTTATCCAGCCGCGAGGGTTGGCTATCTTGTTATCCCTTACATAATCGAAGCTTCCATCTTCATTCCTGGTGATAACAAGGCGTTCGATGTCGGTTTTGAATAGGTCGGAACGTTTCCAACGTACCAGGTCAAAATAACGTACCTCTTCAAATCCCATCTCTACGGCACGCTCGTGGAGGATGGCTTCTCTCAAAGGCAGTCCGGAAGCTACTTTCTGATTGGTCAATGCTGGCATTTTTACCCGTTCGCGAACCAGATTGACATAATCATAAGCATCTCGCCCGAATTCGTCTTTCTCTGTTGCTTTCCCCAGTTCGTTCATGGCTTCCGCTATATTCAGGTAGATTTCCGGAAGGCGGATAAGCGGGCAGGAGTAGAATTTGCCGCCGACTTCCGTACTCCGGTCTCGCAGGAATTTGCGCATACCGTAACCGTTGTAAGTGGCTCTGGCCAGTTCGTCCGAATATCCGTCACATTGTTCCCGTCCGCCTTTGTATATTTCCAAAGTACGTCCTCTGAAACGGTCACCGTTGACGAAAAGGGTTTCATACAGGCGGATATCCCGGATCGGATTGTTATGCTCGTCAAAGAAAGGATTGGCATACTTATTCGGTTCTCCTAAAGCGAAATCATCCCAGTTGAAAGGAGTTCCGTCGGCCATTTCGAACATATCCGCATAGTTGGAGGTGGCGCCACCCATACCATAAATGAGTTCGTTGAAAGCATTTCCCCATACATTGTAAGTAACCCAACGATGAGAGGCAAGCAGTACCTCGCCATTGTAACGGTCGAAATAGGCGGAGATAAAGTCTTCTCTGGGGTTTCCCGTGTTGACGAGTTTATAATATTCGTTGTTTTCCTTATTGGCGCGCAGAAATTCCAGTCCGGCATCCAAAGCATTTTGCCAACGAGTCTTGTCGAAGTTGCCATACCACACATAATGCTTGTCGGCCGCTTCCCCACTCATGAAAGGGTCTTTGTTATTGAATAGAGGGCTTGCTACAAATTGGAGCATTCTCGATTTCAGACCGAGAACGGCTGCCGCTGTCATTCGTCCTTCGTCGGACGCAGAAACGTTCCATGGTAAAACCTGTACGGCTTCTTTCATTAGTTCGAGGGTCTTTTGTACGGTCTCTTCCACAGTCATACGGGTGAATTTCATCTCTTCATCCGGGCGGTAAGAGCGGTCTACCCATGGCATTCCACCGTAGTAACGCAACATTTGGACGTAGTGGAAGGCGATGATGGCTTTAGCTTCCGCCTTGCGTATCGTTTTTTCACGGTCTGTCATGTCCGGCACACGGTCGATATTCTCCAGAAAGATATAGGCTTTGCGTATGCCCGTCATGGGTGCCATGCCTACGGTAGGGCCATCCTCAGCAGGCGGTACATCCAGACGGTAGGGCAGAGAACCTACGGAGGAGGCATTGACGTCTCCTGCATGATAAGCACGTATACCGCCGGGTTTGGAAGTGTCACCGAGATCGGTCATACACTCTAGTGTCGCCCAAGATAGTCTTCCGCCTGTGGGGAGAAAGTCGGGCAAGGAACGGTAGATTTCCGCTAACGCTTGTTCGGCATATACTTTGCGTGAAAATACGGTGTCGATAGTGACATCGGTTGTAATGGGCTTGTCGAGAAAGTCATTGCCGAACTTGAAGTCCTCGCATGCACTGACAGAAAGCAGTAGCATGGCTGCCATGCCGGTATGTAATATATTCCTTCGTTTCATGATATTGATGTTTTAAAAGGTGATGTTGACTCCGAGATTATAGATCTTGTTGATAGGGTATGAATCGGTCAGTCCCGGCGTACATTCCGGGTCCATAATCTTGAACTTATCGAATGTGAGCAAGTTGTAACCGCTTAGTTTGATGGCAAGTTCGGAGATACCGATTCTTTTCAAGGCAGCCACGTTGCGGAAGTTATACCCTAGTGTGACGGTCTTCAGCTTGAGATAGTTACCGTTCTTTACCCATAGCGAAGAAGTCTTGCTGTTGTGAGTCATAGTCTTCGTTGCAAATCGGGGCACAGTAGCGGTTTCAGCTGTCTCGGGAGTCCATCGGTTGTCGGCATGGAATTGCATCAACGCATTGTTGGAATTGATTCCGAAAGGTATCCGGAAGAACTCTTCCAACAGAAGTGAACGCTCGGCGGCTCCTGTCCAGTTCATGCTGAAGAAGAACCCTTTGTAGTCGGCTCCGTAATTCAGACCGAAAGTATAGGACGGACGTGTAGGATGACCGATTTTGCATTGATCATCTTCATTGATGACGTGGTCGTTATTCAAGTCTTTGTATTTGATGTCACCCGGTTGTACATCTGCGTCGGGGACGGGCAGCCCGTCTTTTAATGCTCCTTCTTTCGTGAAGTCCTCTTCGCCGTAGAATCCGTCGGCCACGTATCCGAAGATACTTCCTACCGGTTGACCGGTACGCCATAGGTAAGTTTCGTTCGGCTCTATCTCGTCCTGAAAGATAATCTTGTTTTTACTGTAAGATACATTGGCATTGATATAATAATGGAAGTCTCCTTTAATCCGGTCTTCCCATTTTATATCGACTTCGTATCCATGGTTTTTCACCTGTCCCATGTTGACCACAGGCATGATGTTACTGTTCAGATCAGTGAAGATGGGAATGGTCTTCCGCTTGATCAGAATATCTTTCCGATTCTCGAAGAAAAGGTCGGCACTCACTTTCAGACGATTGTTCAGGAAGTTGACATCGATACCGTAATTGTGTTTTAAAGCTGTCTCCCAACTGACGTTCGGATTGCCGATACGGCTTTCGATAGCTCCGAACATCGTGTTACTGTTGTTGTACCCGAAGTTGTATCCGTGCTGGTACGCTCCCCAATTGTCGACGACATTGCCCAGTTGGTCAACTGTCCATCCGTTAGGCAGGTAGAGGAAACGGTTGTCGTTCATATTATCGTTCCCCACCAAACCGACGGAAGCACGCAGTTTTAAATAATCCACTACCTTTTGTTTTTTCATGAACGGTTCTTCTGAAAGTACATATCCGACAGAACCGGCCGGGAAGGCACCAAACCGCTTGTCGGGGGCAAAGTTTTCGGAACCGTTGTATCCGAAGTCAAATTCCGCGATATACCGGGTTTTGTAATCGTAGGTCAGTCGGCCTACCAAACCGACGTATGCCGTCGGAACGTCCGTGAATTCGGAAGGGTAGTATCTTTTATTCTGGTTGTAGAGCAATAATCCGCCTACATTATGGTCGCCGAATTTCCGATTGTAACGAAGACTCGCTTCAAAATACCAATTGCGCCCCCGATAGGTCTTTTCGGCATAGCCCAGCCGTTTGTTCTGTCCGTCTACCCGGTAAACGATGGTTTTGTTATAAGCAGGATCTTTGATATCCAAATCGGGATTCTCCAGTTCCGATTGGTAGTAAGGAGTGTACGATTCGACAGAACCGTGACGCTGCTGCAGGAAAGAGTAAGAAGTATTATAGGCACCTTTAACCTCTACGGATAATCCTTTTGTAATAAAGTCCAGCTTCTGTGTCAATGACAAGTCCATATTCATGGTATTGCTGGTATTCCTGTCGTATCCTTGTCCGTAATAGCGTGCCAATGCATTATTGTTCATCAAGATACCTTCATACTTTCCCGGATTGATGGTGACGAGCTTTCCGTCTATGATTCCCGGACTGTTGAAAGGTTGTGCCATGTTGATGAGCGAGAAGAGACCATATTCATAATTATTGTCATTAGGCTCATGGGTGATACCGACGATACCACCGAGTCCAACTTTCAATAAAGTGCTTTTGGTAATGTCCAAATCAAGGTTTCCCCGATAATTGTAACGGGTATAGTTAAAGTTGTTATTGTAGTCCAGTTCCTTATATTGCCGGAAAAGTCCGTCCTGCCATAAGAATCCCATAGAGATAAAGTAACGGACACGTTCTGTTCCGCCACTTATGTTAAGGTTATGCTGGGTTTGGATAGAAGAACTCTTCATGATATACTTCCGCCAATTCACGTTGGGATACATGATCGGGTCGTCACCGAGTCGGAAACGTTCCAATGTATATTCGTCGAAAGCGTGCTTCGGCTTTTTGTCGTTATCATTCATCTCATTAAAGAGTTGGGCATAGGTGTAACTGTCCGCCATTTCCAGAATCCGTGTGGGTTGTTGGATACCGACAGAGGAAGAAATGGATATCTTGGCTTTTCCTTCCTCTCCTCGGCGGGTGGTAACCAGGATTACACCATTGGCACCACGTACCCCGAATACAGCCGTAGCGGAAGCATCTTTCAGGACGGTCACACTTTCTATCTCATTGGGGTCCATCTGGAAAAAGGAACGTTCTACTCCGTCTACCAATATGAGCGGAGCCGAAGCACTTTCTGTCAATGAACCTACTCCGCGAATGTAGATTGCCGGGTCTTCCTTGCCCGGTTGTCCGCTTGTGGCGACGGAAGAAAGGCCGGTGATTTGTCCGGCAAGAGACGTAGCGATGCTTGCATTGGGAGAGCGGAGCAAGACATCCGTTTTGACAGAAGAGATAGCTCCCGTCAGAGTCTCTTTCTTTTGAGTTCCGTAGGCTACTACCATTACTTCATTCAACGCGTTGGCCTCTTCCTTTAGGATAACTCTGATTCTGGTTTTTCCTTTGAGAGGGATTGTCTGCGTCTCGTAGCCGACATAAGAAATTTGTAATACTGCCGTTTGGGCGTTCGGTACACTTAACTTGAAATTACCTTCGGAGTCTGTAATGGTTCCTTTCTGACTACCGACAAGTAAGACTGTGGCACCGATGGCCCCTTCGTCTCTCTCATCCCGAACATTACCGGTTACGGTAACTTGAGCAAACATCCAAGATGTTATGAATAGCATAGCCAGTAACAATCCGATTCGTTTGCCTTTTGATGCATAGTTTTTCATGGTGATTAAATTAATTGATTTGTAACATTAACAGTTATGGGGTTCGAAATGGGTAGGGGAATCAAAAGATTTTTTTTGGAAGCTAGCTTCTTTTATCTATCTTTGTTTCGTTAACGAAAAGCTGAATAGATGAGAAACTGCTAAAATGAGAAGACTGGATAATACAATAAACACTAGTATGCCATTTGATGATATCTATCTAGAGTATTATCAACGCTGCTGTCTCAAGGATTACCTTTCCTCTTTCCTCTTTTTCTAACTTTTTTCATTTTTCCACTAGTGAACTTCGTGAGTGGCGTGTCTTATATATGTAAGGCGGAAAACTGCTGATATTTTAATTCAAAACCGTATGGACACGAAACTATTAAATAAATATATTGCCGGTGATGTACTTCCCGAAGAAAAGAAGGAAGTGGTACGTTGGCTGAAAGAGAACGAAGAACACCGTGAGCAGTTGATGCAACTACGCCATATCTATGATGCGACTGTCTGGAATGCTAATCTGAAGGAAGAAAAACCGGGAAAGAAAAAGACCGTGACTCATTATCTCCGGACCTCCATAAAGATAGCCGTTGTTGTTGCTATGTTTGCCTTTATTCTTCATAAAGAATATCAGGAGTACCGGTTGGAACATTCTACAGAGATGCAGGTGATGACTGTTCCCGCAGGACAAAGAGCCAGTCTGGTTCTGGCTGATGGAACAACCGTTTGGTTGAACTCGAACTCCATTTTAAAATATCCGGCTGCCGGATTCCACTCCAAAGAGAGGAAAGTGATTTTGGAGGGAGAGGGGTATTTTGAGGTAGCGCGTGATGAGAAACATCCTTTTATTGTTGAAACGGAGAAATATAACGTCAGAGTGTTGGGAACCACGTTCAATGTTTCCGCCTATCCGGATTCCGATCTGTTTGAAACCTCTTTGATAGAAGGTAAGGTTACCGTGTATCAACCCGATACACAGAATGAAGTCACACTGCAACCTAATGAGAAAGTAGAAACGAGAGATGGGAAACTTTGTAAGGAAGCCTTTACGTCAGATCATGCTTTCTTGTGGAGGATAGGTGTTTATTCTTTCAAGAATGAACCGTTGGAAGCTGTATTCAAGAAACTGGAGCAATATTATGAAGTGCGGATTATCAATAAGAACATTGAAATTGCCTCCCGTCCGTGTACGGGTAAATTCCGTCAGAAAGAAGGGATAGAGCACGTGGTAAAGGTATTGCAGAAGTATGTCGGCTTCGACTATACTTTGGATGAAGAGAACAATCAGATAATTATCTATTAACCCTAGTACTTAATCTAAAAAACACAGAAAATGAGAGCAAGAGAACCGGCCCGTCCAGAACAGAAATATCGGTAAGTGCTGCAACACTTACCGATATGTGAGAAGTCAACAAGAAAGACTCGCATCTGTTACAAATCTTTATGTATTAACTTAATAACTCGAAGCAAAGATATGAAAAATAATCTTTAGTGTGGGTGTATTGCCCATAGAAAAACACACTGTACTCAAATTTTAAGAATTATGAGGTTGACTGTCTTTTTCCTGTTATTCATCATTTTTGAGGCGTATTCCGTGAATAGTTATTCGCAAAATCAGAAGGTTAGAATGAATAAAGGAATCGCAACACTGGCTGAGATTATCAGACAGATTGAAAAGCAAACGGACTATTTGTTTATTTACAACGAACGTGAGGTTAGCCTGAAACGCAAAGTGGCTATTTCCACTCCGAACGGGACGGTGGCAAGTCTGTTGATGGATGCGTTGAAAGGTACGGAGTTCTCCTACACGATGGAAGGAAAGCACATCATTCTTACGAAGAAGCAAGTGGAGGGACGGACTCCCACACAACACAAGAAAAGAATAACCGGACTCGTGAAGGAAACTTCCGGTGAAGTTGTTGTGGGATGTAATGTGACCGTGAAGGGTACTACGATCGGTACCATTACCGATATAAACGGTAAATATAGCCTTGAAGTGCCCGAGCATGCAACATTGGTCTTTTCTTTTTTGGGATATAAGAGTATGGAATATCCGGTGAAAGCGCAACAGAACATCAATGTCACGTTGAGTGAAGATTCAAAAGCATTGAATGAAGTAGTTGTGGTAGGCTACGGAACACAGCGCAAGGCATTGGTAACTAATGCTATCAGCTCCTTCAAACCGACAGAATCGAATATGCGTCCGGTGCTTAGCCCGAGCGAACTGTTACAGGGACGAGTAGCGGGGGTTACGGTATCGACAGGTTCCGGCAACTTGGGAAGTTCCGAACGGATGAGTATTCGTGGAGCCGCCTCATTGAGCGCCAGCAATGAACCGCTTTATGTAGTGGACGGGATACCTATTCTCAACAGCAACGCTTCTCTATTTAACATGGGAGAGAATCTAAGTTCGATGGCAGTGTTGAATCTGACAGATATCGAATCCATTGAGGTTCTGAAAGATGCGGCTTCTGCCGCTATCTACGGATCCCGGGCTACCAACGGTGTAGTTGTGATAACGACCAAATCCGGTAAGGAAGGCCGTTCGGACATTCGTTTGAATGTCAGTACGGGTATCTCTAAATTTGCCAATAAAGGACGTATCAAATATGCGGATTCCGACTTGTACGTAGAGACCTATAATGACGGAGTGGAACGCTACAATCGTCAGAACGGATATACCGTAGGGACTTCCGGTTATGTCGTTCCTATCTCAAATCCTTTTCAGGGAATGCCGGATACGGACTGGTTGGATCTGATTACTCAGGTAGGGCATTCTTATAATGTAGACCTGTCTTTCTCCGGTGGCAGCAAGAAAACGAAGTTTTACGTTGGAGCGAATTACAATTATCAGGAGGGCATTATCAAAACGAACGATATAACCAAAATCAACTTGAAGGCGAAAATCAGTCATGAAATGACTTCATGGTTGGAAGTCGGCGCCAATGTTAGTGGCAATTATTTGAAAAATAACCGGGTGCCGGGTGCCAATATTGGTTCTACTATCGTGGCCCGTGCTGTGGAACAGCGTCCTTTCGACCGTCCGTACAAGCCGAACGATGACTATTATTTGGGAGGAACCGACGAGCTGACGCGTCACAATCCGCTTCAGATATTGAACGAGGAAGTGTCCTATATTGACACGTACCGTTATCTGGGTACATTCAACGCTGACCTGAAATATAAGAAATTCAGCTTGAAAAACTCCGTCAGTACCGATATCGGATATACGTATGACTATGTTTATTATAATGAGAACCATCCGTATGGAGCCGGTGGCGGACGTATCGTTGAGTACAATCGTCTGGTAAAGAACATATTGATAGAGAATATCTTCAATTATAATGATAAGTTCGTTGACATTCAGTTACACTTTCCCGCAAGTGATGTTGCAGAAGATCCGGATGAAAGGACTTCGCCTGTATGTTCAGGGGGATAACTTACTGTTGTTTTCCAAATACTCCGGTTGGGATCCTGAAGTGAGTAAGAATATGGATCCGCAGTACTTCGGAGTCGATCTTTACGGAGTGCCGCCTTCCCGTTCGGTCAATTTCGGAATAAACCTTAGTTTCTAATCATAAATGCTC
>OHLW01000420.1_pt1 | contig 17626 bp, 9 predicted proteins | sample 1569231 | NCBI WGS metagenome assembly OHLW01 (sample SAMEA3879544, study PRJEB24766) | human gut metagenome | biome: human-associated habitat; feature: feces | place: USA | collected 1985/1987
GCCGTAATGGCAGTCGTAGCAGTAGCTGCGGCATGGAACATCAACCAGAGTGAAAACGAGATTAAACTCTCTGATTTAGCGCTTGACAATGTGGAGGCATTGGCTAGTGGGGAAGGTGGAAGCGGATATTGCAGTTACTCTGGGGGAGGATGTATTATCAAATATTCCGATGGGACATCCACTTACATACCGGGACGTTGGAACTAAAATTTAATCAAAGGAGGGTGTGCCAAAACGAAAAAAATCACAATGGAATACAGTCGGTAAATCAATGGAATGCAGATGTTTTCTCATTGATTTTTAATTTGTATTTCATAGACTCTAGGTATCTTGAGCAAGAAGAAAATGTGTTCAATCCCTTAATTTGGCATGCCCTCCTTAAAAAATCAGTATCATGAAGAAATACATTATCTTACATCTTTCACTCATCCTATTAGTATTCATCGCTTGTACCGATGATCAAAAACAAGATGACAAAAACATAACCTTCCAGAGAAGTGATTTCAAAGTCCGAAAATCACTATCCGGAAAAACTATTGAATTTGACAGTCTTATTTTACGACCTTCACAAATCCAATTATTCGACTCCTTCCTAGTTACTTGCAATCAAGGGGCGGAAAAACAATTCCACATCTTCAACCTCAATACGGCACATAAGGAAGGAGAATGTATTCCTGTAGGACAAGGGCCTAAAGAGATGATGACACCATGTTTCGTCAATCGGAACGATTCCGTAGTCATTTTTGATATGATGACCTCTACGATTTTCACTTACTCTATCCCGGAATTTACCAGTGGAAAAGAACCGGAATACGCCAGCCGTATCTCCCTAGATACAAAACCGCTATGGAGCAATATTCGAAGCTTGGGCAACGGGTTCTTAGGCGTATCCTATCAAGAGACGAGTCCTGGATTCCTTTTTGATCAAACAGGTAAGAAAACGATGGATTTCGGTACTTATCCTAAAACTGAGCAGGAGTATACTCCTGCCGAATTAATCAATGCGTTTCGGGCAGACCTAACCACCAACCGAAAAGAGAAGGTTGCAATCACTCACTACTTCACTGATTTAATTTGCATCTATAACGTGAACGGGACCTTGGAAAAACAATTACGGGGACCGGATCATTTCGCATCTGTTTTCAAAGAATTTAGGGATGGAGACATTATCGGAAGTAAAGCGAGCCCGCAAACTTATAGAGACGCTTTTTATAGTCCTGTAAACGTGGGGAATAGTTTATTTGTTCTTTATAATGGAAAAATGGTGACAGAGCCTAATTACAATATATTATGCAAAGAATTATTTGTAATCGGATGGGACGGTAGCCTTGAATGCCATTACACATTAGACCAAGGAGTCTCCTCCATCGCTGTAGACAATCAAAAACGGAAGATCTATGGTATCAGTGATGATCCGGAATATCATATCGTAGTGTTCGACTATTGATGACTGATATCCAAAGAATTTGGATTTAGGAAATGAGGCATAAACATAAAAGAATGGGAATAGAAAAACGTATATACAAAACAAATATAAATCAGATGTTACGATATCTGACACTTATATTTTATGGGGTATTTGGTATTGGTTGCATATACGCATTCCTCCTCATCTTCTGTTTCAGCACGTTCAAAATCCCTTCCGATTCCATGGAGCCTCAACTCCAAACCGGAGATCAAGTATTAGTAAACAAATGGATAGCCGGACCTAGGTTATTCAATATTTTCGCATCTATGAAAGGGAAGCGGGTAGATATATACAGAGTACCCGGAGTCGGGCAAATCAAACGGAATGATATTCTCGTATTCAACTACCCGCATCCCTATTCATGGGAGCGGATCGAAATGCACATCATGCAATATTATATCAAACGCTGCCTCGGGTTACCGGGAGACTCCATCCGGATCGAACAGGGATTCTACCGAAACAACCATACAAAAGAGCCTTTGGGGAATGTGGAAAGTCAAGCGAACTTATCCAGACAAAAAGCGGATCGGATGCCGGACGGTGTCTACCGTTGTTTCCCTTTTGATTCTACATTCAATTGGAATGTTCATGATTTCGGTCCTTTGTATATCCCCCGAAAAGGGGATAGAATTACCGTGAATCAAACAAATTATAAGCTATACAAACAAATGATCGAGTGGGAATCAAAAGATTCCCTATCGTGGAAAGATAGTAAAGTTTATATAGGAGACAAACAGGTAAGACAATACCAGTTCCAAAGCAACTATTACTTCGTGGCCGGAGATAAGACAGAAAACTCTAGAGATTCCCGTTATCTCGGACTTATACCGGAGGAATTTATCGTAGGGGTAGCTTGGAAAGTGTGGAAATCCGTTGACCCTTACACGGGGGAATACAGAAAGGGACGTTTTTGGAAAAATATTCGAAACAATTGAAGAATTATGAATAAGCTTATTTTATATGTATGCGCTTGGATCTGTCTGCACTCTTGCGGTTTCTCAAAAAGCCAAGAAGAAAGTATGTTGGAATATGCGTTGTCGCAAGCCGGCGATAACAGGAAAGAGTTGGAATATGTCATCAAATACTATGAAGGGGATTCGTTAAAAAGAGAGGCCGCCCGCTTTTTGATACGCAATATGGTCTATCATTTCGGATATGAGAAGCGAGAGAGGGTATCAGACATCACCACCCTATCCTCGGACTATCTAATCCGTAATATCGAGCTGGCGTTTCAGGCGTGGCCCAAGCCCTGGAATAAATCGGTAAGTTTCGAGAATTTTTGCAGGTATATACTTCCCTACCGGGGGTTATACGAACCGCTCTCCGGTTTACGTGAGGAGCTGATGCGGACGTACCTCCCTTTGCTGGATAGTTCGCATATTGATAACACGTACGATGCGGCCGTGAGGTTACAAAAGATACTACGAACCCGAGTCACCTATCAAACGGAGATACCCATCCACTATCCAACCGCAGAGGAGATCCACCGGACAGGGGTTGGACGTTGTGATGGGGTAGTCTTGTATGGTATCCAGCTGATGCGTGCGGCCGGTATTCCCACTGTAGCAGAACATACGATCTGGACTCGTAGGAACGGGGAACATTATTGGTGCGCATTCTTAAACGAGGATGGGCGATTCCTACCTTTCGCTCCGGAGTACGAAGGCCCGGATTCCTTGATCTACAACCTAACCAAGCCGTTCTTGACCCCGGCCAAGGTTTACAGATACGGATTCGCCCCCTTACATCCGGTAACGACCGAGTCGACCGATGAATACCGTACGTTCTTAAAAAATCCGTTATTGACCGCTGTCACGGAGCAATACCTACCACCTGTCGCAGATATCCATACGACTTGCGACCTCCCGGTGAGATCAAAAAGAGCACCTATTTACCTCTGTACCTATAATCATGGTAACTGGAGGCCTTTCGCCATGAGCGAACGGATCGGCAACCGCTGTACCTTCCCGAAGATCGTAGGCGATGATGTGTTTATCATCGCCGAATATGACAAAGAGGCTTATGGCTCACTACGCTTCATCACATCCCCTTTCCATGTGAGCAATACGGGGATCATCACGAAAATTAAGCCCGATCCGGCCCGAACCGATTCCATCTTTATCGCCTCGGACAACCCGTATCAACAGCAAGTGCCGTATACACTCGCTTATTGGGAACAGGAACAGCAGTGTTTTAAAAACGGATATTTCCCGACAGACACGATACCCGGTGGCATCCTCATTCGCAAGATACCTAAAGGGAGCCTGTTGAAAGCGATGATCTCGCGACCGGAAAAGGCTGCGGAAGATCGTATCTTTTTGGTGGAAAACGGTACGGTAAAAAGATATTAACCATGAAAGAGCTGTTGAAACTCGGCGTATATACCCTACTCGGGACACTTTTGCTAAGCGCCCCTTTCGCAGGATTGGGAATGCTATCCACACACTTGGTGACAGAGAAAACCTTTTGGATTCAACTAATCACCCTGTTCTTATCCGCCGTGTCCCTACAAGGTTTGTGGTTGAATCCAAGCAAGGAGCTGTGCCCATGGACTTACGTGGATATCCTCCCCCTTTCCCTCTTGGGGCTTATCCTCCTCTCTTATCCCTACTCCATACACCCGGAGCCGGAAAAGCTCCTGTTTATCGGACAAATGGTTGTCTTGTGGTATCTGCTTCGGCAGGTACTCCATGAATGTCCGGTGCTCATAGGATATTTTTCAATGTTCTTTATCGCGACAGGCCTTATAGAAGCCATCTGGGGCTTCCGTCAATTACAGGGATGGGCCTATTCGAACCATTCCCTGTTTCGGCTGACCGGCTCTTTTTTCAATCCGGGGCCTTATTCCGGATATTTGGCGATCACATTACCGGTGGCTCTTGGCATCTTGCTGGAACAGTCCAAACGAAATATGCCCTATTACCTGTCCATGGGATGTATAGGCACAGCGATCGTTGTACTTCCTGCGGGAATGAGCCGATCGGCATGGATAGCGGTGGTCGTTTCTTGCGCCTGGGTATATGCCCTGTACCGCCTTGACAGGAAACAGGCAGCGACCAGACTGAGACAACACAAAAGGTGGTATATCATAGGCGGTATCCTAGGCGGCATATTGCTTCTTGGCGGGAGCGCATCACTCTATACATTAAAGAAAGATTCGGCAGACGGAAGGTTTCTGATGTGGAAGATCACGACGAAAGCGATACAAAAACAACCGATTACAGGTACCAGCCTAGGTGGGTTCCCTGCCGCTTACGCTGAAACACAAGCGGAATACATGGCTTCGGGAAAAGCGACTGAACAGGAAAAGTTGGTTGCCGGATGCCCGGAGTACGCATTTAATGAATACTTGCAGATTGGATTAGAACAGGGGTTAGTAGGATTAGCCCTATTTATAGGCTGGCTGGGGCTTCTATTTTATAAAGGAATAAAGAACAAAAGGTATGCTTGTTGCGGGGGATTGATGTCTCTGGCTATATTCGCCTTCTCTTCTTATCCATTGCAATTGCCGGAGTTTTGGGTAGTATTGATATTCCTAGGGGTGATGAGCGTAACACCGGACAAGGATGAGATCCGTGAGAACCAAGCCGAATCAAATGGCCATAGATGGGGCAAACAGATATTTTTTATGGGAATCGCTATTCTTGGAATTGGTTTGTTCTGGATGCAAAAAGATCATTATAAGGCTTATCAACAATGGAACAAGGCGCAAATGTATTACAAAAATAAAGCTTACGAAGCGGCCTTGGAGGTATATGAACCTTTGTATCCATTATTGAAGCATAAACCGGAATTCCTTTTCGAGGTCGCTCAATGCCTAAGCAAGACCGGACGATACGAGAAAGCGAATGGATATCTGGAAAGAGCTGTCTTATTAAGCTCCGATCCCATGCTTTATTACGTAATGGCTAAAAATGAGCAGTGTTTAGGTGAATACCGACAAGCGGAAAAGCACCTGTTACATGCCATTGATATTTTACCGGAACGTATCTATCCGTATTATCTGTTAATGAATCTTTATACGGAACCATCTTATTTTCAACCTGCAAAATTGAAAATGGCGATTGATTCCGTATTAACTAAGAAACCCAAAGTGGAAAGTTCCGCTATTAAAGAAATGAAAGAGAAAGCACGAAGTATGTTAAACAACACATCAATATGAATACAATATCCTTATTTTTATAGCAATTACGACTACATCGTAACAATAAATACTTATATTTGCGAATGATAAATTGTACAAACCGATCAATCATACGAGTATGAAATACTATAAATTGTTGACCTTTACGCTTTTATTATGTTTAAGCGCATGCGGAGGAGAAAAGAAAGATACAGATGCCACACAGGATTCCGTAGAGACCGTATTGCCGGATGAGGCGAACGAAGTCACGATCATGACATTGAAGCAAACGGAATTTAATCATGAGTTGATAAGCAATGGTAAACTGTCCGCTCGCAAGCTGGTGGACTTACGATTTGAATCGGCGGAACCGATCGCCCGTATCTACGTGAAGAACGGAGACCGGGTAAACAAAGGAGAGAAAATAGCGGAACTCGCTACTTTCCGGCTCACGAACAAAACAGCGCAAGCCAAGGATGCCCTAGAGAAAGCGAGGCTTGAATTAAAAGACGTATTGATCGGTCAAGGATATATGCTGGAAGACTCAGCGAAAGTCCCGCCTGCGACGCTCAACCTAGCACGGGTAAAAAGTGGATATGATCTGGCGCTCGCCCAATATCAACTTGCCCAATATGAGGAACAGAATGCGACGCTAATCGCGCCTTTCGACGGTATTATCGCAAACCTTTTCGCTAAACAAGAGAACGTGGCGTCTACGACGGACGCATTCTGTACCGTTATCGATCCTCATAGTCTGGAAGCCTCTTTCACCGTATTGGAAAGTGAGTTGCCGCTTATCCAAAACGGAGATAAAGTGGAAGTTACCCCTTTCGCCACCACCAGCTTAAAGACTGAAGGACGTATATCCGAGATCAACCCGCTAGTGGATGAGAACGGGATGGTACAAGTGAAAGCGGCGGTAAACGACAAAGGTAAATTATTCGAAGGCATGAATGTACGGGTTAGCGTACAACGCTCGCTCGGGAAACAATTGGTCGTACCGAAAACGGCCGTGGTATTACGTTCCGGGAAACAGGTCGTATTTACTTTAGTTGATGGGCACGCTTATTGGAACTACGTGCGCACCGGACTGGAAAACGCGGATAGTTATACCCTTTTGGAAGGATTGAAAGAAGCGGATGTCGTGATTACAAGCGGCAATATTAATCTGGCGCATGAGTCACCGGTCAAGGTAATTGAGAATTGAGAATTGAAAATTAGTCGCGTATGATTCGCTTCCTGCTACAACGTCCGATAGCGGTATTGATGGCTTTTACGGCCTGCTTTATCGTGGGGTTGGTGACTTATTTCACCATACCGGTCTCCTTATTGCCTGATATCGCCATACCTGAGATTACCGTTCAGATATCCGGACAAAATACATCCGCACGGGAATTGGAAAATACTGTCGTAAAGCCGGTCCGTTTGCAATTGATGCAAGTGGCAGGATTACGGGATATCCATAGCGAGACTCGCGATGGAGCGGGTATTATCCGCCTTAGCTTCGACTTTGGCACGAATACGGATCTTGCCTTTATAGAGGTCAATGAGAAAATAGACGCCGCCATGAATTACCTGCCCCGTGAGGTAGAACGTCCACGGGTGGTCAAGGCGAGCGCTACGGACATTCCGGTGTTTTGCCTCAACCTCACACTCAAGACAATTGAAAACGACGAGGCTTTCCTCGATCTTTGCCAATTTGCGGAAACAGTAATCAAACGAAGGATCGAACAGTTGCCGGAAGTCGCAATGGTGGATATCACGGGCATATTAGGACGGCAATTACAGATCGTACCGGATATGAAACTCTTGGATATGGCTGATATTACGTTAAATGATTTGGAATCAGCCTTGTCTGCCAATAATATAGAGCCGGGAAGCATGACCGTACGGGATGGTTATTATGAGTACAATATCAAATTTTCTACCTTATTACGTACACCGGAAGACGTACAAAATATCTATATCCGTAAGAATGACCGAATCTTCCAGATAAAAGATCTGGCAAAAGTAGCTGTCGTACCGGAAAAAGAAACCGGCTTATCGCTAGCCAACGGGAAAAGGGCCGTTACATTAGCCGTTATCAAGCAAGCGGATGAGAATATGGACAATATGAAAGAGGCGCTTGCCGAGGTTACCGATTATTTCAAGTCTATTTACCCGGATATTGAATTTACGATCACAAGAAACCAGACCGAGTTATTGGATTATACGATCTCCAACCTCAAACAGAATCTATCGTTAGGTTTCTTATTTATCTGCATCGTGGCGATCCTTTTCCTCGGGGACGTAAAAAGCCCGGCGGTAATCGGACTAAGTATGGTAGTCAGTATCATCATTAGTTTCTTGTTCTTCTACCTTTTCAATATGTCCTTAAATATCATCTCCCTATCTGGATTAATTCTGGCATTGGGTATGATGATAGACAGCTCCATCATCGTGACGGAGAATATAGCGCAATACCGGGCAAAAGGAGATAATCTGGAAGAAGCGTGTATAAAAGGGACCACAGAAGTAATCACCCCCATGCTTAGTTCCACATTTACCACGATCGCCGTATTCGTTCCGCTGGTATTTATAAGTGGTATAGCGGGAGCGATTTTCTTCGATCAGGCGTTTGCTGTTACGGTTGGTTTAATGGTCTCTTATTTCACCGGAATCATGTTACTGCCTGTACTTTACAAATTAGTTTACAGCATACCGGAGATCAAGCATTCCTTTTTCAATCTGAAAATAAACAATTTGATCAAGGAGCATACGCTAGACCGATTCTATGACGGAGGGGTTGATTTCATATTCAGGCATAAAACCACTAGCCTACTATTTGTAGCTGTCACTATCCCCCTTTGCGCAATCCTATTCTATATGATCCCCAAAAGCCGGATGCCGGAAATCGATCAGAATGAGTTAATCGCACATGTTGAATGGAATGAGAACATCCATATTGATGAGAATAGAAAGAGAGTCACCGAATTATTTGGTGAGGCCGATCGGTTAGGTGCGCAACACACGGCCTATATCGGACAGCAACAATTCCTGCTAAACCGAGACAGGGAATTATCCATCTCGGAAGTAGAGCTTTATTTCAAGACAGAAGAGACCGATGCTATCGCTCCTTTACAACAAGAAATCTCCGCTTGGGTAAAGCGAAATTACCCGACAGCCGTATTATCGTTCTCTCCGCCGGAGACCGTGTTTGAGAAACTGTTCGTAACCGGTGAGGCCGATATCGTAGCCGAGTTCTATGCCCGTAACAAAGAACAAGCTCCGGATGCCCCTACTTTGCAAAAACTAGAGAAAACACTAGAGAGTAAGACCGGTCTCGCTCCCGTTGGCGTAGCTTTCGAGAATCAATTAAACATATCCATAGACCATCAGAAACTATTACTTTATAATATCTCCTATGAAGAGGTCTACAGGGTACTTAAGACGGCCTTCAAGGAAAATGAAATCGCTACCTTACGCTCTTATCAACAGTATTTACCGATCACGCTAGCCGGAAACGAGCAAACGGTCGATCAGACCTTACAAAATACCTTAATCCGTACACAGCCGGACGAAAATCAAAAGACGAATCATGTCCCTCTTAGCGCAGTAACAAAAATTACTCCCGGAGAGGATTTGAAGACACTCACCGCTGGAAAGAACGGGGAATATATTCCTTTTAGCTTCTATCAAGTAGAGAACGCGGAACAGTTAATGGAAAATATTCGGGAGCTCGTCCGCAGCGAATCCAAAGATAAGACGAATTGGGACATCGATTTCTCGGGAAGCTTCTTCTCGAACCAACAAATGCTGAATGAACTGGTCGTCATCTTGTTCATATCCATTCTCTTGATGTACTTTATCTTAGCGGCGCAATTCGAGAGCTTCTTGCAGCCCTTGATCGTCCTGCTGGAAATACCTATAGACGTAGCCGCCTCCTTACTGGTATTATGGATATGCGGGCATACCTTAAACCTGATGAGTGCTATCGGTATCGTGGTAACTTGCGGTATCATCATAAACGACTCTATCTTGAAACTGGACGCGATCAATGAGCTTCGGAAAGAAGGTGTACCCTTGATGGAAGCGATCCATGAGGCGGGTCGTCGCCGTCTGCGCCCGATTATCATGACCTCATTGACAACTATATTCGGTATGGTACCGCTACTATTCACGTTCGATATGGGTAGTGAGTTGCAAAAGCCACTCTCCATTGCCATGATCTCGGCGATGCTGATCGGTACGGCAGTCAGTTTATTTATTATCCCTTTGGTTTATTGGTTTATCTATAGGAGACATGCATTATGAAAAAAAGATACAAGAGGACATTCCTAGTTTTATATGCGTTCTGTTCGCTATTAGCCGAAGGAGTATCGGCCCAATCGCTCGTCCTTTCCCTTGAGAAGACGATCTCATTGGCCGCCGATAGCTCGCTGGAGGCTTTTCGTACGAAAAACCTATTCTTGTCCGGCTACTGGGAGTTTCGTAATTACAAAGCGGAGCGACTGCCTAGTCTTACATTGAATATCACACCCGCCGAATATTACCGGGATATCACGAAACGATACGATTCAGAAAAAGACATCGACGAATACCGTAAGCAACAGTCCTTTTATGCGGGAGGAAACTTAAAGATCAAGCAGAACTTCGATATGCTGGGTGGTAGTTTCTTCGTGGACACGGATCTGGGGTATATGCGCTATTTCGGCTCGAATACTTATAATCAGTTCACCTCCGTTCCAATCCGTATCGGATACAGCCAAGATTTATTGGGATACAATCCTTTCCGGTGGGAGAAGAAGATAGAGCCTCTAAAATATGAGAAAGTAAAGAAAGAGTTGCTTTATAATATCGAGACCGTCAGCGAACAAGCCACCACTTACTTTTTCTCTTTAGCCATGGCTCAAGTAGAATATGATATGGCCAAAGAAAATGTAGCGACAACCGATACGTTATACCGTACCGGCCAAGAGCGGCATAAGATCGCGGCTATTAGTCAAGCGGATTTACTGACACTCAAGCTGGATGCGATCAATGCCCGCAATACGTTACAAAACGCCGATATAGCCTTGAAGCGAGCCATGTTCAGTCTGGCCTCGTATTTGAATTTCGATAAGAATACGGAGATACGGCTTCGGCTGCCGTCACGCCCCCATGATATGGATATTCCGGTGGATCAAGCATTGACGTTAGCCCGGGAGAATAACCCCAAGTTTCTGGAAGTGCGGCAAGAGGTGTTAGAGGCCGAGCAACAAGTGGATAAGACCAAAAAGGAAACCTTATTCAACGCTTCCTTGAATGCCAGTATCGGTTTCAATCAAGTAGCGACCCAGTTTAAGGAAGTTTACAAGAATCCGCTGCAGCAGGACTTGGTATCGATATCTATCTCTATTCCCCTTATAGACTGGGGAGTACGGAAGGGTAAATACAATATAGCCAAAAGCAATCTAAATGTTACGCAAATATCCGCACGGCAGACGGAAGTCACTCTGGAGGAAGACGTAATCATGACTGTCGGCGATTTCAATGTACAGCAAAACCTGATCGCCAGCGCCGAAGAGGCTTTGGACATCGCGATCATGGCCTATAACGAGACCAAGCAACGTTTCATGATCGGCAAAGCGGATATCAATAGCCTTACGCTCTCCTTGAACCGACAGCAGGAAGCGCAACGTAATTATATCACGGCCTTGCAAAATTATTGGTTGAGCTATTACAAAATACGTAAGCTCACCTTACATGATTTCGAAACAGGCATCTCATTAGCCAACGAATTTGATTACGAGCATGGGTTCTAAGCCGAACATATCATCCTTTACGATCATCGTCACCTTCCTTTGTATCGCATTGGCGGGGATCGCTTTCGTGCCTTTATTGCCGATCAAGCTATCTCCCTCCCGTACGCTGCCGAAATTAAGTATCAGCTATAATATGCCCTCCAACTCAGCGAGGGTTATCGAGATGGAGGTAACCTCCCGGTTGGAGGCGATGCTTGCCCGTATCAAAGGAATTAAAGAGATCTCCTCGACCTCGGGAAACGGATGGGGAAGGATTACCTTAGAACTAGATAAACATACGAATATAGACGCCGCACGTTTCGAGGCATCAACCATTGTAAGGCAGACGTGGCCGGACCTTCCGGAAGAATTAAGTTATCCGATTTTAGAGATGAGCCGTCCGGACGACAAGGAATCACGCCCATTCATGAGTTATACCTTGAACGCTTCCGCTACCCCGATATTCATCCAGCGATTCGCCGAGGATCAGATAAAGCCCCGGCTTAGCAGCGTGCAAGGTATTTATCGTATCGATGTAAGCGGAGCGACCCCTATGGAATGGCGCTTGGAATACGATAGCCGCCAGCTACGGGATCTGGGGATCACGATAGAGGATATCCAATCGGCGATCAGCCAATATTACAAAAAAGAGTTCCTTGGAACCGCTAATATGGGACAAGGAGATACCAGCAAGGAATGGATTCGTCTGGCGTTAATGCCGGAAAAGATCACGAATGGGTTCGAACCATCGCATATCACCGTCGCAAACAAAGATGGTAGCTTAATCCGGCTGGATCAATTGATAAAGGTAACCCGGCAAGAAGAGGCCCCGCAAAGTTACTACCGGATCAATGGTTTAAACTCTATTTACCTGTCTATCCGTGCGGAAGAGACTGCCAACCAGTTGCAATTAGCCAAGAAAGTGAAGGAAGAAATGGAACATATCCGCACCTTGCTTCCTCCCGGTTACGAGATCCATACCAGTTACGACGCTACCGAATTTATCCAAGAAGAATTGGATAAAATCTACGTCCGTACAGGCTTGACCATCTTGATCCTCTTGCTCTTCGTTCTGCTGATTACCCGGAATGTACGTTATCTGTTCTTGATCATCATCAGTTTAAGTATCAACCTGTGTATAGCCGTTATCCTTTATTATTTATTAGGGTTGGAGATGCAATTGTACTCGCTGGCGGGTATCACGATCTCTCTCAGCTTGGTGATCGATAATACGATCGTGATGACCGATCATATCCGGCACCATCATGACCGGAAAGCGTTCTTGTCTATTCTGGCGGCCACTTTGACGACTATGGGCGCCCTCGTGATCATCTTCTTCTTGGATGAGAAGATACGGTTGAACTTACAGGATTTCGCCGCTGTCGTGATCATCAATCTGGCGGTATCTTTGTTCATCGCACTATTCTTGGTTCCGGCATTGATCGACAAGATGAATTTGCACCGGAAGAAAGTCGCTTCTTCTTCCCCAAAAGCCCGGAGTCATTGGAGACAACATCCGGTGGTCCGTCCGATACGGTCGTTCATACACCGTTTCCCAGTCTATTTCTCTCATTATTACCGGGCGCAGATCCGTTTCCTTTGCAATTGGAAAAAGCTGGCTTGCCTTATTCTAGTACTGGCTTTCGGACTACCGATATTTTTATTGCCGGAGAAGATCGAGCCGGAAGAGAAGGATCTATCCGCAAGGGACTCTTTGTGGATCGCTCGCTACAATGAATTCGCGGCGAAAGGTATTTGGAAGGAAACGATAAAACCTATCGTCGATAAGAGTTTGGGAGGAACCTTGCGCCTATTTGTCCAAAAGGTATACGAGGGAAGTTATTTTACCCGGAATGAAGAAACGGTATTAAGTATCAGCGCTTCCATGCCGAACGGTACGACCCTTGATCAAATGAACCACTTGATCAACCGAATGGAGGCTTACTTGAGTACCTATAAGGAAATACGGCAATTCCAGACCAGTATCTATAACGCACGTCAAGCCAGTATCAACGTCTATTTCACCCGTGAGAACGATCGAAGTGGTTTCCCCTACACCTTGAAAAGCAGGGTGATTAGCAAAGCGTTGGAATTAGGTGGTGGAAGTTGGGGCGTATGGGGACTTATGGACCAAGGTTTCAGCAATGATGTCCGTGAGAACGCAGGTTCTTTCCGGATCGAGATGTACGGATATAATTATGACGAGTTATACGAATGGGCGGAAAAACTACGGGAGAAATTGCTTACGTATCGCCGTATCAAGGAAGTATTGATCAATTCCGAGTTTTCTTGGTGGAAGGATGATTATCAGGAATTCTACTTCAACTTGAATAAATCCCGTATGGCGCAAGCGGATATATTGCCTATCGATTTATTCGCATCTATCCGGCCTGTTTTCGGTAAAGATATCTACGCAGGTACCATCGTCGTTGATAACGAGACGGAAAAGCTAAAACTTTCTTCTCGCCAATCAAAGGAGTTCGATATCTGGAGTATGCAATATGTACCTCAAACCATCCGTGATAAATCCTATAAGTTGTCCGAACTCGCTATCGTCGAGAAAAGCCAGACCCCTCAACAGATAGCGAAAGTAAACCAGCAATACAGGCTCTGCCTGCAATATGAATATATCGGAGCCTCCTCACAAGGCGAGAAGATACAGAAAAGGGAACTTAGAGAGTTTAACAAGATCCTGCCTATGGGATATACGGCTAAAGCGGAAAAGAACTATTGGTCATGGGATCAGAAAGATAATAAACAATATGCGTTATTATTCTTGATCATCGTTATTATTTTCTTTACGACCAGTATCTTGTTTAATTCCTTGAAACAACCGCTGGCGGTCATTTTTGTCATACCGATCTCTTATATCGGGGTATTCCTGACCTTCTATTGGTTCAAACTGAACTTCGACCAAGGTGGATTCGCCTCCTTCGTTTTATTATGCGGTATCACGGTAAACGCCAGTATCTATATCTTAAACGAATATAACCAAATTCGGGAACGGATACCCGCTATTTCCCCAATCCGTGCTTATCTAAAGGCATGGAACGCCAAGATCACACCGATTTTCCTAACCGTTATATCGACCATACTCGGATTTATCCCGTTCATGCTAGGCACCGATAAAGAAGCCTTTTGGTTCCCGCTCGCCGCCGGAACGATAGGCGGCCTTATCATGTCTATCCTAGGCATCTTCTTTTATTTACCGATATTTACGCTGAAAAAAGAACGGCATTAAACAGGAATACGTATCTTTAACGGATAAATCGTTAATCAAATTCATTAAACTTATGAGACACATAAATTATTTAGTATTGCTTCTGGTAGCTTGCAGCGTAGGTGCTTGCAGTTCCCCGAAAAATGATACGAAAGATGCTTATCCGATGTTCTGGACTTGGTTGGATTACCAGCCCGGAATGAATTTCGACTCCATCTGTACGATCATGAATGAGGCGGGGATAGACGGTGTCATGCTAAACGCCCCTACTCCGGATGATTATCGGGCCGCTATTCCCATCGCCCAGAAACATGGGATAGAGGTCTACGCTTGGTTATGGACGATGAATCCGGAACATGACCGAGACGCTATCTTAAAAGAACATCCCGAATGGTTCAGCGTAAACCGCAATGGACAAAGCTTGGCCGATACGACCGCTTACGTGGATTACTACAAATTTATGTGCCCCGCCTTACCCGAGGTACGGGAGTTTATCAAGAAGAAAATAGAGGCTTACTGCGAGGTAGAGGGTTTGAACGGTATCGCTATCGATTACAACCGTTTCGTGGATGTTATCCTGCCGACTACCCTTTGGCCGAAATACGGTATCGTGCAAGACCAAGAATATCCGCAATGGGATTTTGGTTATCACCCGGCCATGATCGAGAAGTTCAAGGCCGCTTACGGATATGATCCAAGAGAACAAGAAGATCCCTCGCAAGACGAGAAATGGCTCCAATTCCGTTGTGACCAGATTACCGAGGTCGCTAATATGATCGCCGACGTGGTTCACTCTTACGGCAAGAAAATGGCAGCCTCTCCTTTCCCTACGCCCAAGATGGCATCCAAAATGGTTCGTCAAGACTGGGGGAAATGGAATCTGGACATTGTCTTCCCCATGGTATACCATAACTTCTACACGGAAGATATTAGTTTTATCTCAGACTGTATGATAGAGGATGTCCGGGATAAGAACCCGAAAACCACGCTTTACTGCGGACTGATGGTAGCCGACGATATAGAGAATGCCATGGATGCCGCACTGAATCATGGGGCGGAAGGAATCTCTATCTTTACCGTATCCGCTTTGCGCACTCCGGAAAGCCGTGCGATGTTCAAGGCTTATGCAGATAGTGTTCGTGCGGTTCGTGCCGAGAACAATGGGGTGAATCCGGCTTTATCCAAGAGCACCAAAGTAACGAATCCTTTCGAGAGCATGGATATCTTGAATAGGATAAACGCAAAGATCAAAGAACTCGCCAACGTGCCTATTCCGAATATCGCCGATTATAAATTGGTGAACGAAAAAGGTGCCACGAAATACTACGAGGTCAAAGAGCTGAACACAGGAAAGACATTCTGCGTAGACTTTTACTTCTACGGAGGTATTCTTTCCGGATGGAATGTTACGGTTAAATAAGTACTTGATAATAGCTATTTTTACGCGGCCTACCTCGTAAATTCATGAGGCAGGCCGCATGCGTAAACACCCCTATTCCAGAACGCCGAAACAAACAATCACCTTTAACGAGGAGACACCTCGCCTCATTGAAGGGAACTTGCCCTTATTACCGTCCGAACAAGAAAGTACGCTATGCCGCGGGATTCGTAAGCCTATTGGAGAGCTTGCCACACAAACAGATGCTCTCCGTTATCCCGGGACTCATGAGGCACTTCAGCCGGCGCACTTACTACCGTGTCCGCAAGGGAGAAAGGCCGCTCTCACCCTCCGAGCAACAGGTCGTATTGAATGCGCTTAAACGCTGTGGGGTGAAGGAACCAAAAGACTTCGACGCTTATTTCGAGGAGTACGACTGGTAAACCAAGGAAGAGAGGCTTGTGCCATTACCCATGTTACGGATGTGCCATCACCGTGGCATGCGTGTGCCATCGCAGTGGCACGCCTTTGCCATCGAGGTGGCACAACTGTGCCAATAGCATGGCACATCATTGGCACCACAAAGTACTATTAATAAAGCAATTGGAATAATATCACGGAGTCACCTCCCAGCATTTCCATCCTTTGTTGGCACAGATATATACAATGTAGGAACGGACATGATAGTGTGGGAACTTCACCTTGGTATCCTTGGCGTAGGCGAGCACTTGCGCCACGTCCTCGGGACGGGGATCGCTGAGCGCCAGCATGCGCTCCGCTTCTTTCGCTTTGAAATACTTGAATTCCGCCAACCGGTCGTCCTTGTAATAGTCCGTGCCGGGGATACCGGTCATCTCGAAATCGGAACGTCCCGCCGAATTGTTCTGCTCGATGGCGAACGTATAGCAGCTGCTCAGGTAACGGGAACAAAGCTCGAAGAAGGAGCAACGGATGAAATTCTCGTTGATCTTGTCGAACACCTGCGCAGGGAACTGACCGAGGTATTGCTCGAAGTAGTTTTGCACCAGCGGCTCAAAACGACGCTCCTCGGTGAAACGCTCGTAAGTGGGGACATAGCGTTGGGCATTTCCCTCGATATGATTCATCTCGTTGTAATAGTCCATGTAGATGCTGCGTATCGTGAGGTTGGGCAGCACCATGCGGTAATTACTCCGCAGCGTGGTCATGCCCAGATAAAAGAGGCTGACCGGATAGATGCTCTTGTCGAAGAATTTCCTCTTGTTGAACTTGCTGGACAGGTCGGAAACGTTATAGGACAACTCATCATCGATCACCAAGGCGTCCTGCATCTCCTTGGCGTTCTCAAGGGAAAGAGTCAGATGACGGATCCAACCGATATCCGTACGCAGGTTCTCATCCACCAGCTCACTAGGGATTCCACCTTTACGAACGGCGAATTTCTTGAAGAAATAGGTCAGGATCGTGGAATTGAACAAGGGTTCGGCCTCCGGCAAGAAGCGATAACCATCGTAATTATTCACGATCAATTGCCAAACATCATCGAACCGATCCTGCCCCTCCGTATAGGTATCCAGCACGTAACGCAAGTAGACCTCCGCTTCCTTATACGTGAAGCCCAGCATACTCAGGAATTCCGGTTCCAAGGTCAGGATCTCCGCTATATTATATCCGCTTGTCAAGTCATCCATCGTAA
>OHLW01000437.1_pt1 | contig 17325 bp, 10 predicted proteins | sample 1569231 | NCBI WGS metagenome assembly OHLW01 (sample SAMEA3879544, study PRJEB24766) | human gut metagenome | biome: human-associated habitat; feature: feces | place: USA | collected 1985/1987
CGGCGGTTCTCCGGTGCGAGACAGTATCGTATCGTTTGATGCGATTATTCCTGATGTTAAACCGTGGAATGCCGAGCAGCCTTATCTCTATACGTTGGTTGTCGATTTGAAAGACGAGCAGGGGCAAGTAATAGAAACGACGGGGTGTCCCGTGGGTTTTAAAACCTCTGAGATTAAGAATGGTCGTTTTTGTATCAATGGAGTCCCTGTGTTGGTAAAAGGAGTGAATCGACACGAGTTCTCAGAACAGGGCCGTACGGTTAGTAAAGAGTTGATGTTGAAAGATATACAACTGATGAAGCAAAATAATATCAATACAGTGCGTTGTGCCCATTATCCTAATCATTCCTATTGGTATCAGTTGTGCGATCGGTATGGTCTTTATGTTATAGACGAGGCGAATATCGAATCTCATGGAATGGGGTACGGTCCGGCGACTTTGGCTAAGGATACATCGTGGTTGAGTGCACACATGGACCGCACCCGCCGTATGTATGAGCGGACAAAGAATAATCCTTCGGTTACGATTTGGTCGTTGGGTAATGAAGCCGGCAACGGAATTAATTTTGAGAAAACTTACGAGTGGCTGAAATCGGTGGAGACTAACCGTCCGGTACAATATGAACGGGCAGAACAAAATTTCAATACCGATATTTATTGCCGTATGTATCGTAGTATAGACGAGATAAAGGCTTATCTTGCACAACCGGATATTTATCGCCCCTTCATTCTTTGTGAATATGCTCACGCTATGGGTAACAGCGTGGGGGGATTGAAAGATTATTGGGACGTTTTCGAGTCAGAACCGATGGCTCAGGGCGGTTGTATTTGGGATTGGGTGGATCAATCTTTCCGAGAGGTAGATTCCGACGGTCGGTGGTATTGGAGCTACGGAGGGGATTATGGTCCCGAGGGTGTCCCTTCTTTTGGTAGTTTTTGTTGTAATGGGTTGGTAAATGCTGTCCGGGAACCACATCCTCATTTGTTTGCTGTGAAAAAAGTATATCAATATATCAAATCTCGTTTGATAGATAACGAGAATTTGACGGTTACGGTCAAGAATTGGTATGACTTTACCGATTTGAAAAATTATACTTTGCATTGGAATGTGACCGCCGATAACGGGAACATATTGGCTCAGGGAGAGGTGATAACGGCTTGTGCCCCGCACGAGACGGTAGAGATTGTTCTTGGGAAAGTGAAACTGCCTCGTGATGTGAAGGAGGCCTATCTGAATCTTAGTTGGACTCCTAATCAAGCCTCGGCTTTTATGGACACGAATTATGAAGTGGCATATGACCAGTTTGTCCTTCTTGCCAATTCCAAATATGAAGCAAAAATAGATTTACCGTCAGGTACAAAATTAGAAAGAGACGGATATACGTGGTTTAACGATAAAGTATCAGCTACGGTTTCTCCTGAGACAGGTGCATTGATTTCATATAAATATCGAGGTGAAGAATGGCTTTCACAACCGGTGGAACTGTCGCTATATCGACCCTTGACCGAGAATGACAAAAAAGACAAACATGGAGGCATGCTTTGGAAGAAAGCGGGGTTGGATAAAATTTCCCAGAAAGTGACATCGATAAAGCCCTCTAAGAATGGTTTTACGGTCGATGTTTCTGTTCTCAACGCAAAAGACAATGAGATAGGAACCGGGAGCTTTGTTTATACATTGGATCGGAAGGGTATGTTAAAGATAAATACTGTCTTTACTCCCGATACAGCTATCGTGAAGTCATTGCCTCGGGTGGGATTGACATTCCGTATGCCTGTGGCGAATTGTTGCGATGTGACCTATTTAGGTCGGGGTGATTTTGAGAACTATGTAGATAGGGTTGCCGGGAAGATAGGAATTTATGAGACTTCGCCTTTCGCTATGTTTCATTATTATGTGATGCCCCAGTCTACCGGTAATCGCATAGATACCCGTTGGCTGGCGTTAACCGGAGAAAAGGGTAGTGGCTGGAAAATAATTTCTGACAAACCGTTCCAGTTCAGCGTATTACCTTACTCGGATATAAACATCGAAGCTGCTACACATATCAATGACCTGAATTTTGACGGTGAAGTGACAGTACATGTGGATGCTGCACAAACTGGGGTAGGAACTGCGACTTGCGGACCGGGTGTGCTGCCTGTCTATTGGCTGCCGTTAGAATCCTATGAGTTTGATTTTACTTTTATCCCGGTAAAGGAATAAATTCGGATAGGTTTTGAACGGGGCGAAATCGGGAGCCGTATGATTATAGCTCCTTTTTATAAGTAGAGATTTTGCCACGACAGAAGAAAAGGAATCCGTTTTAGTGTAAAAATCACTAAAACGGATTCCTTTGTAAATTTATAGTTATTATCGTTTTTTCAATTTATAGGTTTCTTGCTTTAAGAATTTCTCCAATTCTTTAATGGTGGGATATTGAGCTAACGTTTCGGGGGAAATGGCGTCTCCCACAGAGATGCGTATAGTTTTGTGTTCTTTTTTGAATACTTCGGCAGGTAATCGCATGGCGCACATTTTCCAACTGAATATCCTTAATATCGTATAAAATAGCGAGTTATGTCCATGAAAGAAAATGGGGACGACGGGTTTCTTTAATTGCTGAATCAATCTGATTATACTGGATTGCCATTCTCTATCTTCAATGCGAAGGTCCCATCTTAGTTTGGAGACAGCCCCGGCGGGGAAAAAGCCGAGAGGATGTCCGTTTTTAGCTTGAAGTAGAGCTTCTTTTATTCCATTGAGGGAGACTTTTCGTCTGTCTGGATTGGAGTAAGGGTCTACGGCAATGAAATTGTCGGACATGGCTTCGACATGATTCAATATCCAATTGACCATGACTTTGTAATCGGGGCGGCGATTGGCAAGTAGTTTAATGAGAATAACGCCATCGAGCGCTCCGAACGGGTGATTCGAGACTGTGATGAAAGCACCTTCGGGTAAGTTATCGAGTTTCTCTTCGTGGTCGATTTGGCAAGTGATGTCCAAATCGTCTATAATAGAATTGCAAAATGCTGCTCCCCGATAATCGCAGGAGCGATCGTACAAAGCATTGATCTCGTTGATTTTGCAAAGGTTGAAAAGGTATTTGAGAATCTTGGTTCCACTTTCGCTTTTGAACTGGGGTGCAATGTCTTGTAAATCGGATATATTTAATACGTATCTTTTCATTTTTGAGCTTGTGTCGGTTAAATCGAAAAGTGCAAAAATACAAATAACTGGCAGAATTTTACGGTTGATAGTGAAATTTTATTCAAATAAGGGTTTATATAGAGAGCGCATAGCTGATACTCATGTAAATGAGCATACCTATAATGTCATTGGTGATGGTGATAAAAGGCCCTGTGGCTATGGCTGGGTCTATTTTGAATCGTTCGAGGGTTAAAGGGACGAGAGTCCCGAAAATGGAGGCAAAAATCACTACGGCAAACAAGGAAAGCGATACGGATACCGTAGTCGCTATATTGTCGAGGAAAAACCAGTTGTAAACGAATACGAGTAGGGATATCATGCAGGCGTTGATCAAGGCTACACCTAATTCTTTGAATAATTGTTTTCCCGCTGTTTTTAAATCTAATTTACCGTTTGCTAAACCTTGTACTACGATGGCCGATGATTGTATTCCCACATTTCCTCCCGTACCGCCGATCAGCGGTATGAAGAGTGCTGTGGCCGGATTTTTAGCGATGTTCGATTCAAAATTTCCTAAGATTACCGAGTTTGCCAACCCTCCGACCATACCGATGAGCAGCCACGGTAGCCGGGCTGCCGTTTGAGTGAAAACAGTGTCGTTCGATTCTACGTCTTGGGACAAACCCGATGCCAATTGATATTCACGTTCCGATTGTTCACGAACTTCGTCCATGATGTCGTCGACCGTAATCTGCCCTACCAAACGTCCGATGCTGTCTATCACCGGTACGGCTACCAAGTCGTATTTTTCGAAAGTCATAGCTACGTCATTGATAGGAGTATCGGTCTTTACCGATACAGGGTCTTTACGCATGACGTGCTTTATCTTTGAGGCAGAGGGATTGGTAATCATTTTTTTTAGGGGGAAAACTCCTTTCAATCTGTCGTCATCGTCCACTACATAGACATAATAAAGCTGCCCTAGCTCTTCTGCTTGTATCCGCATTTGTTTGACGCATTCGGGCATACTCCAATTTTCGTTTACGACAACCATTTCTGTACCCATGAGACCACCGGCGGTGTCTTCATCGTATTTCAGCAAGTCGACAATGTCGCCTGCCTGTTCTATATCTTCGATGTGCGAAAGGACTTCTTCCTGTTTGTCTTCGTCCATTTCACGGATGATGTCAACGGCGTCATCCGAGTCCATGTAGTCTACAAATCGCTTGGCAATTGTTTCGGAAGGAAGTATCTCTAAGAAATCCTTACGTGCGTCCTCGTCCATTTCGATGAGGACATCGGCAGCTGTTTCATTATCCAATAACAGATAAATAAACCGGGCTTCTTCGGCATCCAGTTCATTGCACAGTTCGGCAATGTCGGCAGGATGTAAGCCGGAGAGCAGTCCTTTCAGTTCTTCGGAGTTCTTTTGCTCGATGAGCTGCTCTACTTTTTCTAATTCCTCTTTATTCATCCTATTCTTCTTCCGTTAATATAAAATAAATAGGTTATTCCTTTTGGCTTGTTGCACCTTTGCGGGCGATGTCGTTGCCGCAGTCTATGTCTGCTTTGTCTTTCAGAGCGGTTTCCACCCGGTTGGTCAGTTCGATAAATTCCTGTACCGATAACTGTTCCGGGCGTTTGTTGAATACCGGATCATTGCTCAGCGGATTTCCTTTTTCTAAAATTGAAGAGATGGAATTCCGCAAAGTCTTTCGCCGTTGGTTGAAAGTGGTTTTCACGATAAGTTTGAACAACCTCTCGTTGCACCCCAGTTCTTTTGTTTCGTTGCGTGTCATGCGGATGACGGCACTTTTTACTTTGGGGGGCGGGTTGAACACATGTTCGTGTACGGTAAACAGATATTCCACCTTATACCATGCTTGAATCAGAATGCTCAGGATGCCGTATGTCTTGCTGCCCGGACCGGCGGCAATACGTTCGGCCACTTCTTTCTGAATCATTCCGGTGCAACAGGGAATCAGGTCTTTGTAGTCCAGCATTTTAAAAAAGATTTGGCTGGATATATTATAAGGATAGTTACCGGTGAGGACAAAAGGTCTGCCGTCAAACAGCTTCTCCAGTTTCAGCTTCAGAAAGTCATCTTCTATGATGTTTCCTTCCAAAGCGGGGAAGTTCTCACGCAGATAGGCAACCGATTCAAAATCAAGCTCTACCACTTTCACTTCACGTCCTTTTTCCATCAGGAATTGGGTTAATACTCCCATGCCCGGTCCTACTTCGAGAATAGGTAAACCGGGACATTCGTCCACTGTATCGGCTATGTCTTTTGCAATACTCAGGTCTTTAAGGAAGTGTTGTCCCAGAAATTTTTTTGGTTTGACTAATCCCATTCCGTTATTTTTCTATCGTTAATAAATAGGTTTATTTCGCTAAGATAGTATCTTTGCATCGTGCAAAGGTAAACATTATAAATTTAAAATACGCTGATTTTGGAAGGAACTCATATAAAAAAGATTGTAAAAAAGAGCCTGCAAATACTACTTCCGTTGGTTTTGGGAGCTGCGATAATGATATGGATGTACCGCGGATTTAATTTCGGGCATGTGTGGGAAGTATTGGATGGCGGGATGGATTATAGTTGGATGCTGCTTTCGCTGGTGTTTGGTGTGTTTAGTCACATCTTCCGGGGATGGAGGTGGAAACTTACATTGGCTCCGTTGGGTGAGTATCCCAAAACATCAGACTGCGTGTATGCTGTTTTTGTGTCGTATGCCGCTAATCTGGTTGTCCCTCGTGTGGGTGAAATTTCCCGTTGCGGCATTTTGGCAAAGTATGACGGCACTTCTTTTCCCAAGTCTTTGGGGACAGTGGTGACGGAGCGTCTGATCGATACTCTCTGTGTAGCTTTGATAACAGGAGTGACCTTGTTGCTGCAAGCCGGTGTGTTTGCCACTTTTTTCAAAGAAACCGGAACTGATACGCGGGCGCTGACCGATGTGTTGACTTCTGCCCATTTTTACATTATTATAATATGTGTTTCGGCTGTTTGTGTGCTGGCCTTTTTTCTGATAAGGAATGTGGCGGTTTTTGCAAAGGTGAGAGGTATTCTGCATAATGTGTGGGTGGGTATCCTTTCGTTGAAAGATGTGAAGCAGATGCCGCTTTTCATCTTTTACACCGTTGCCATTTGGATCTGTTATTTCCTGCAATTTTACGTATCCTTCTTTTGTTTTGGTTTCTCGGCCGATCTGAGCATTATGGCGGCATTGGTGATGTTTGTTGTGGGTAGCATTGCAGTCGTTGTCCCCACCCCTAATGGGGCAGGTCCGTGGCATTTTGCTGTCATAACAATGATGATGCTCTATGGAGTGGGTAAAGAAGATGCAGGAATTTTTGCACTATTAGTGCATGGAATACAAACCTTTTTATTAATTTTGTTGGGAATATATGGATTAGCGGCTTTGCCGTTCACTAATAAAACTAAGAAGTTATGAGTACAATTCTCTCTCTTGCTCCGCAGAACGTGTGGAAGCATTTCTATTCATTGACTCAGGTTCCCCGTCCTTCGGGTCATCTGAAGAAGATTCAAGAGTTCTTGCTGAACTTTGGAAAGAGCATCGGTGTAGAAACATTTCAAGATGAAGCAGGTAACATCATTTATCGTAAACCTGCTACTCCCGGTATGGAAAACCGTAAGAAAGTAATTCTTCAGTCACATATGGACATGGTGCCCCAGAAGAATAACGATACAGTACATGATTTTGAAAACGATCCCATCCAGACTTATATCGACGGCGATTGGGTGAAAGCCAAAGGCACCACATTGGGAGCTGACAACGGTATGGGTGTAGCTGCTATTATGGCTGTTTTAGAGGACAACACACTGAAGCACGGACCGTTGGAAGCATTGATTACCGCTGATGAGGAAACCGGAATGTTTGGTGCATTCGGCTTGAAACCGGGTACGGTGGATGGAGATATTTTGTTGAATCTTGATTCGGAAGAAGAAGGTGAACTATATATCGGTTGTGCAGGCGGTGAAGATCTGACTGCTACTTTGGAATACAAAGAAGTGGAAACCGACCCTGATGATATCGCTTTGAAAGTGACTTTGAAAGGACTTCGCGGCGGTCACTCCGGTCTTGAAATCAACGAAGGCCGTGCCAATGCCAATAAGTTGATGGCACGCTTTATGAATCAGGTGATTGCTTACGATGAGGCATGCTTGGTTTCATGGCAGGGTGGAAATATGCGTAATGCCATTCCCCGTGAGTGCGAAGTGGTGATTACCATTCCGGCTGAAGAAGAAGCAGATCTGATGGAATATGTACAAGAATGCGAGACTTTGTGGAACGAAGAATATCATGTGCACGAAACTCCGATCAGCTTTAAGGCAGAGCGTGTCGAACTGCCTGCAATGATGGTTCCCGATGAAATCAGAGACAATCTGGTTGATGCCATCTATGCTTGTCAGAACGGTGTGTCACGCATGATTCCGACCATTCCCGATACAGTGGAGACATCTTCCAATCTGGCTATTGTCACTATCGGTGGCGGTAAAGCGGAAATAAAGATTCTGACCCGTAGTTCACGCGACTCCATGAAGGATTATCTGAATACTTCTTTGGAAAGCTGTTTCTCTATGGCAGGCATGGAAGTGACACGCACCGGCGGTTATTCCGGTTGGGAACCGAATGTTGATTCTCCTATCTTGAAAGCAATGAAGGAATCGTATAAGGCACAGTTCGGCAAGGAACCGGAAGTGAAAGTGATTCATGCCGGTTTGGAATGTGGCATCATCGGTGCCGTTGTTCCGGGCTTGGATATGATTTCTTTCGGTCCTACCTTGCGTTCTCCTCATTCACCCGACGAACGTTGTTATATTCCTTCGGTTGCCAAGTTCTATGATTTTGTAGTGGCAACATTGGGCAATACGCCTGTCAAAGAATAAAGAATATAAATTCATTAAAATAGTTGCAGATAAGGCTGGATTCTTAGAGTCCGGCCTTATTTGATATTAAGTCCATGCTTATTCCTTCGTAGTCGGTTGTTTCCGAAAGGCTGTTTTCGTTGAATAATAAAAGAGCGTCCGATAGAGCGCACCAACCTGTGAAATGTATGTGTATTTATTGGTCATCAAAGGTATGAGATATCGCTTAAAGTTCCAAATCTATTTGTGTCTTGTTTTTTGTTACTTAAGACAACGGACGTACTGCGCTTGCTTTGGATAAATGAATTACACCTTTTCGGGTATATTTTAAAAAGAAGCACGAACAATTATACCCATTTGGGTGTAATTGTGGAATCTTTTGTTATATTTGCACCTTAAAGGGTATAATTATGAGCGATTCATTACCATTGTTTATAAAGGATATGCGTAAAAAATTTGGGCTTACGCAGGTGGATTTGGCAGCTAAGTCGGGTGTCGGATTGCGTTTTGTACGTGAATTGGAGCAAGGTAAGGAAACTTTGCGGATGGATAAAGTCAATCAGGTACTTGCTCTTTTCGGGCATAAAGTAGGGGCAGTGCCCATAAGAAAGGAGGATGAAGAATGAAAAGAGGGAAGATATTTCTTTATGATACCTATGCCGGTCTGCTCACGGAAGATGAAAATGGTTTCACTTTTGTCTATGACGCTGATTTCTTGAACTCCGATAAGGCGGAAGCCATTAGCTTGACACTCCCCTTGACGGATAAGCCGTATCATGACACTGTGTTGTTTCCTTTCTTTGATGGCTTGATTCCCGAAGGATGGCTTCTGAATATTGCAGAAAACAGTTGGAAGATAAACCAGCGCGATCGTATGTCGTTATTGCTGGTGTGTTGTAAAGACTGCATAGGGGCAGTAAGTGTGATACTTGATGAACCGGTTTAATTGAGATGCGATGGGAAAATGTTTATATTGCTATAAGGAGTTGAAAGAAGGTCAGGTGGATTATCATCCGGCTTGTGCTCAAAAACTGTATGGTACACGGCAGGTTCCTCATCTGCCTTATGTGAGAAGCGAAATAGGGGATTTGGCCAAGCAAGTGGTCAGAGCCCGGACTACATTGACCGGTGCACAGGCCAAATTGTCGCTTGATGTTCGCCCCGGTGGAAAGAATGAACCTGATCGTTTTACGATTGTCGGGTTGTGGGGACGGTTTATCCTGAAGCCACAAACGGACATTTACCGCTCTTTGCCTGAGCTGGAGGATCTCACAATGCACATGGCGGAAGCAGCCAAAATAGCTGTTGTGCCTCATGGATTGGTGCGTTTTGCCGATGGAGAGCTATGTTATATCACCCGACGTATAGACAGGAAGGCAGATGGCAGTAAGATAGCGATGGAGGATATGTGTCAGTTGACCGAACGGTTGACCGAATATAAATATAAAGGTTCGTATGAGCAGATAGCCAAGGCTATCAAGAAGTATTCCGCTGTTCCGCAACTCGACTTGGTGAACTTTTGGGAGTTGGTGATATTCTCGTGGATAACAGGAAACTCGGATATGCATTTGAAAAACTTCTCATTATATAATGTAGGACTTGGTTATTGTCTGACACCTGCATACGATTTACTCTCTACCGTCCTTGTTATGCCCGAAGATACTGAAGAATTGGCATTGACACTCAATGGAAAGAAGCGGAAAATATGTCGGAAGGATTTTGAGTCGTCTATTGTCGCTTCGGGGGTCAGTGGCAAGGTGATAGAGAATATCGCCAAAAAGTTTCGACGGTCTGTTATTAAATGGATGGATTTGATTGACAATTCGTTTTTGGCGGATGATTTGAAGAAGCAGTATAAGCGTCTTATCTTGAAGCGTTTGCTTCTGCTTCGTTGAGAAAAGCAGAAATTCCGTATCCCTTGTTTTGTTAATTTAACCAATTAGGATGCAGTGCTGAACTACATAATGCGTTTCTTTGTTAAAGGAACAATTAAAGACGAAGCTTATGAATACTCGTTATTATTTTCTGATAGTGCTCTGGGCAATGAGTTTATTTGCTCCATTGCATGCACAAACTTACGATAAAATGTGGAAAGAGGTAGAACAACTTCAAAAGAAAGACCTTCCTCAGTCTGTGGTGTCCGCATCGATGAAAATCTATGATAAGGCAAAGGCTGAGCGTGATGTGCCGCAAATGATGAAGGCATATCTGACTGCCATGCAATATCGCACTCTTGTCACTCCCGATAGTCTGGAGACGGATATGAAGGAATTGGAAAACTGGGCAAAGCAAACGGAAAAAGCGGAAGACAGGGCGGTGCTCTATTCCATTTTGGGTGAGTTGACTATCTCGAAAGATGTAAAGCAAGGTTTCAATTTCTTGCAGTCTTCACTGAAGGACAAAGACCTGTTGGCAGCCTGTCCGGTGGAGAAACTGAAGCCGATGGTAAGAGTCGGGGAAATGAGCAAACGCTATTTTCATGATAATCTGTATGATTTGCTGGCGCGTCGTGCCCTCTTGCTGATGAAGCAAAACAGGTGGGAAGCTGCTTCTGTCGGGAACCAGACCAACAGCCTGCCGGCACAGGTGAAGGATATAAAAAGCTTTATGGCATATACGGCAGTACCGGTGTCCGAATGTGATTTCGTGGCAGCAATTCTTCAGAATTATCGTTCGCTTTTGACACTGTATGATACTCCTGCGTATCGTTCGGCATGGATGGTGACCGGCATCGGAGCGTTGGATTATCTGTTCAACACGTTCAATCAGAACTTTTCCAATGAGGATTGCCAAAAGGAATTACGCTCTTGGATAGCCGGATATCCCGATGAGGAAGCCGGAGCTGAGGTTTATCTGGCCCTGTCGGATTACTTGCAGAAGCAAAATAATCAGGTGGAACGCCTGAAAGTGGTACGTGAGGGGATTTCCAAATACCCTCGTTATGTCGGTGTCAACAGGCTGAGAAACATAGAAAAGGAGATATTGAATCCTTCTCTGTCATTGGAAGTGTCTGCGGCTTATCCGGGCAAGATGCAGGAGGTAAGAGTGAACTATAAGAATTTGAACGGCTTTACGTTGCAACTGTATAAGATAAACTTACCCGTCACTTCCGTGATGTGGGCAAGTAAGATGAAGAATTTTGTTGCAAAGTATGGTAAGTTGCAAAAGGAGGAAAACTTCTCGCTGAAAGGAACTGCCGATTATTTGCCGGTCGATACTACGCTTCAGATTCAGGCTCCGCAGCCGGGTATCTATTATTTGAAAGCTGTACCGGAAGGAAAAGTCGGCGAACCGGGTGGAACATTGATGTATGTCACTGCGTTGAGGGTGATTTATCGTCCCTTGCCTGACGATGACCTGGAACTGGTTGTGGTGGATGCCGAAAGCGGACATCCTGTGCCCGATGCCGAGGTGGTGATTTATACCGGTACGGACGGACGTTTCATGCCTTCGCAAACCTATACGGCCGATAAAGAAGGTACGCTGAAACTCGGGTTTCCCGATAAGAAAAGAACTATCATGTATAATGCCCGCACTATGAGCGATACGGCTATGCCGATTGCAGACTTGTGGAAACAAATCTATTACGCTCCTTCGGAGAATCGCGAACAGGAGGTGTTGAGTCTGTTTACAGACCGTTCCATCTATCGTCCGGGACAAACGGTTTATGTTTCGGGCATTGCGTACAGGCAGCAACAGGATGATACTCAGGTGTTGGCCGATAAAGAATATACGGTGACTCTGTATGATGTCAATAACAATAAGGTGGGCGAGGTGAAGGTGACAACCAACTCGTTCGGCTCTTTCAGCGGTCAGTTCACGCTGCCTTCTCCCTGCCTGACCGGTTACTTCAGGTTGCAGGCCGGTTCTGCTTCCGGTGGCTTCAGGGTAGAGGAGTATAAACGTCCTACCTTCGATGTTGCTTTTGAACCGGTCAAGACCGAATATCAAATAGGCGACTCTGTGCTTCTCACCGGTGTGGCGAGGACATTTGCCGGTGCTCCGGTGCAGAATGCAAAGGTGAATTATCATATCACCCGTTCTTTCTCTTGGTTCTGGCGCTTCCGGGGGGGCCGTTCTGCCGCTTGGGATGGGGAAACGATGACCGATGCCGAAGGCAAATTCACCGTCACGGTGCGTCTGGAGGCCGATTCCGATGTGAAGGATTTGCCGACATGGTATTATACTTATCGGGTACAGGCGGATGTGACTGACGGTGCGGGTGAAACGCAACAAGCCAACCTGTCGTTGCCCTTGGGTAAAACTTCCGTTGTGCTCGCTATTGAGGGATTATCCGCACAGATGGTGAAAGAGAAAGCCCGGGAATTGACCTTCTCTGTTACTAATTTATCGGGCGAACCGGTAGATACAGAGGTGATTTATCAGGTGTTTAAACCAAATAAAAGTAACCATGAACCCGGTGAGAAAGTGTTGCAGGCTACAGTTGCATCCAATAATAAGTTTGTGCCCGAAGCATTATACCGGCTTCCTTCCGGCTCTTATATCCTGAAGATTTCGGCTAAAGATGCGCAGGGCAGGGAATGTACGGAATCTCAAGGTTTCCTGTTGTTCTCGCTCGGCGATAAACGTCCGCCGATTGCCACCACCGATTGGTTCTATCAGGACGGAGAGAAATTTGAGGGAGATTCTCCGGCTACTATCTATGTCGGCAGCAGTGAAAAGAATATCTATCTTCTTTATGATGTCTTTTCCGGCAATAAGCGGGTGGAAAGCAGACGTGTGCAGTTCTCCGATTCCATCGTCAGTTTCCCGCTTACTTATAAACAGGAGTATGGAAACGGGGTAATGGTAAGTGTTGCCTTTGTGAAAGACGGACAGCTCTATGGTCACTATGCACGGATTACCAAACCCGAACCGGATAAAGAGTTGCAGTTGAAGTGGACTACGTTCCGTGATAAGCTTCGCCCCGGTCAGCAGGAAGAATGGAAGCTGAGCGTGCTCTATCCCGATGGCTGTCCGGCTGATGCCGAACTGCTGGCGATGATGTATGATGCCTCTTTGGACCGCTTCTATACGCACGACCTTTTCTTCCGCGTGAACTTCACCCGTAACATTCCACATTCCTTATGGAACAAATGGTATACACGGACTGAATATATCTATCTCAATTTCCCCTTCAAGAGCCTGAACACCTCTTCGTACTCTTATAGTGAATTGCTGGTTCCGTCCGTGGGTGTACGGCATTGTGTCTTGGAGAGTTTGCCTGCCGGTTGGGGAATGAATTCGCGTGCTGCCCGACCGAAAATGGCAGATGATGTCCAAAATGTGGCGATTACAGATGTGGTGTTTGAGGAAGAAATAATTCCTGTGTTGAGAGCGGAAGCAATGGATGCGGGTGCTTTGGAAGAAACAGGGAATGTGCAGGTGCGTCAGAACTTTGCCGAAACAGCTTTCTTCTATCCGCAGTTGCGTACCAACGGGCAGGGCGAAGTCAGCATTTCGTTTATCCTGCCCGAGAGCCTGACAAAATGGAAGTTTATGGGGCTGGCACATACCAAGGAGGTGGATTACGGCCGGATAGAGGCAACCGCTACTGCCTCCAAAGAGTTCATGCTTCAACCCAATATGCCTCGTTTTGTCCGTGTGGGTGATAAGGCAAATATTGCCGCTTCACTGATTAACCTGTCGGATAAGGCTGTTGCCGGAACTGTCAGAATGGAACTTTTCAATCCTGAAACAGAGAAGGTCTTCTATACTCAGAAGCAGAAGTTCGGAGTGAAAGCGGGAGAAACGGGCAATGTGAGCTTTACCTTTGACGTCACTGATAAGTATACTGTATTGGCATGCCGCATGGTGGCTGAAGGAGATACGTTCAGTGATGGCGAACAGCGTTACATCCCGGTGTTGACGGATAAGCAGTGGGTGACGGAGAGTGTGCCGTTGGATGTAAACGGCAAAGGAAGTTATACCTTCTCATTGGAGCATCTGTTTAATAACCACAGTCGTACGGCATCCGGCCGGAAGATGACAGTGGAATTTACGAGCAATCCCGTATGGTATGCTGTCATGGCATTGCCGGTGGTTGCGGTTCCGCAGGGAGAGGATGCGCTGTCATGGGCTTCTGCTTATTATGCGAATGCGTTGGCCGAGTTCATTGTGAGTTCAAATCCGCGTATCAAACAGATATTTGACAGTTGGCTGGCACAGGGAGGCACTAAAGAAACTTTCATGAGCCGGTTGCAAAAGAATGAGGAGTTGAAGAACATATTGCTGGCAGAGACACCGTGGCTGACTGAAGCCGTGAATGAAGAAGAACAACGTCAACGTATTGCCACCTTGTTTGATTTGAACACGATGAGTAATAAATTGTCTGTCTGTGTGGCACATTTGAATGAGCTGCAAAATGGGGATGGTGCATGGAGCTGGTACAAGGGTATGCCGGGTAATCGTTATATGACTACGCAGATAACGGAAATGCTGACCCGCCTGCAAGTGATGACCGGTGGAAAACTGAATCAGGCTCTCTCTGCCATGTATCAGAAAGCATTAAACTATCTTACCGTGCAGGCAGGGAAAGAATACAAGGCAATGAAGGAAGCCGAAAAGAAAGGCGTAACGAAGGTCAGTCCTTCAGAACAGACGCTCCAATATCTGTATATATGTGCTTTGAATGGCAAAGCCGGAGCAAATGCCGATATGAACCGTTATTTTATCAGTAAGCTGAGTGCACAGGCGACCGATCTGACTGTTTACGGAAAGGCGCTATCTGCCATTGTTTTGCAACAGGCCGGAGAGACGGTAAAGGCGAAAGAGTTTGTGCAGTCTGTTATGGAGTATTCGGTGGTGACAGACAAGATGGGGCGTTATTTTGATACTCCCAAGGCACATTATTCTTGGTTCGGTTATAAGATTCCGACCGAAGTGGCTGCAATGGAGGCGGTGCAATACGTTACCAAAGACGAGCAGGCGTTGAGCCAGATGAAACGCTGGCTTTTGAAAGAGAAGCAAACGCAGGTTTGGGATACTCCTGTTGCTACGGTGAATGCTGTATATGCCTTACTGAATTCGGGAACGGACTTATTGGCAAACTCTGATGCCGTGAAGATTACCTTGGGAAAAGAGGTGATTCAGACGTCGGCGGAAGAGCCGGTGGGTTATCTCAAGAAGGTGGTTGAAGGCAATGTCCTGAATCTGAAGAAGGTGACAGTGGATTGTGAAGGCAGCGGTATGGGTTGGGGAGCTGTGTATGCCCAATATCTGGAGAATATGGATAAGATGGGTGAGCAAAGTAGCGGTTTGTCTGTCAGCCGTAGCCTTTATAAAGGAGAGACGCTCATAGAGGAGGGCACTGTATTGAATATAGGTGATAAGATTACTGTCCGTCTGACGGTAAAGGCAGACCGGGATATGGATTTTGTACAGATTAAAGATGAGCGTGCCGCTTGTATGGAGCCGTTGGCAGCATTGTCAGGTTATCGCCTGAGCACAAACCTGGGATATTATCAGGCAACGAAAGATGCTTCCACTTCTTTCTTTGTCAATCAAATGCGTAAAGGAATGTATGTGATAGAGTATCAGGTGTATGTGACCCGTTCGGGAGAATACCGGTCCGGGATAGCAACGATTCAGTCGGCTTATGCACCCGAGTTCGGCGGGCATACAGGAGGATATAAAGTAGTGGTGAAATAGAATTGTAAAGGGAGTGTGCCAAAACTAAACCGGGCTATTCCATCGCCCCTACGAACTAAACGATAGTTTTGACATACTCCCTTACAACTTAATGACAGGTTATTTTCATTTGGAGATATCCGCTTGTCTTTTGACGCTGCGGCCTCCATCGTATTCCAACCGGAAATCAAAGTTTCCTATTGTTCCGTAGAAGTAGTTTCCATTGACATGCGGATAATCTATAATGATGGATTCCCCGGTATCATAGTCTATATATAACCGTCCGTTCTCAATAAACCAGTCGAATTTATAGGTATCGTAATACTCGAAGGGAGGAGTGGTATAATAGAGGTCTTCCGTTCCCACACCGTGGTCGGGGCGAGAGCCGGATGTGAATGTGATATAGCTGTCCAAAGGTTCACCCCAAGAATCACCGGCACCCATATCGCCGAACCATGTCACTCCATACAATCCCGATAAATCAAAACCGATGTCTTCATCGCTCTCACAGGAAGTGAAACCGAGCGTGACAACCAGTGCGGCCAGCATACATAGATAATTCTTCCATGTTCTCATAATATTCCAGTTTATAGTTTTAATCTTTTTGTTTTAACACCTTCTAATGCAAAGATAATGCTTTTTTTCCTTACCTTTGTTACTTTAAACGAAGAATTTAGTTTGGTATGAAATACATAATGTTGATAATAAGTATGTTGCTGGGATCGGGGCTTTCAGTCTTTGCGCAGCCAAAAGCCTCTTTTGATAAGACAATGCACGAATTTGGAACCATTTTATGGAAGAACCCGGTAACGGCTACCTTTAAAATAACAAATAAGGGCGATAAGCCGTTAGTGATATCCAATGTCACCACTTCCTGCGGGTGCACTGTTACCGACTGGACCAAATCTCCTATCCTGCCGGGGAAAACGGGTGAAGTCAGTTCTACGTTTGATGCCAAGGCTCTCGGTCGTTTCCGGAAAAGCATCGGTGTTTATTGCAATGCGTCAGACAAGCCTGTTTATTTGTCTTTTCGCGGAGAAGTGACCGCCGACCCCAAGAACTATACCTTTACCCATCCTTATCAAATCGGTGCAATCCGCCTGAATAAAGAGGAAATAGAGTTTGACGATGCGAACAGGGGAGATAAACCGACCATCGAACTGCTGATAGCCAATACTTCGGACCGGGTCTATACACCTGTGTTGATGCATCTGCCTCCTTATTTGAGTGCGGTGGCCACTCCCGACAAGCTGGGGCGTAACCGCACCGGAAAGATTAAGGTGACTCTTGATACCGAAAAACTTCCCAAGTTGGGGTTGACCACTGCTTCGGTATACCTGTCACGGTTTCCCGGAGACAAGGTGGGTGAGGAAAATGAAATTCCGGTTTCGGCTGTGCTGTTGCCCGATTTCTCTCGCATCAGTCAGCAGGAACGCCTGAATCCGCCTGCCATCCATCTTTCTGCCAAGGAACTGGTCATGGGAGAATTGGCAGATGACGAGAAACGTTCGCAGACGATTATAGTGAAGAATGTGGGTAAATCCAATCTGGAAATACGTGATTTGCAAGTGTTCAACTCTGCTTTGGGAGTGCAGTTGAAGAAACGTGTCTTGAAGCCGGGGGCAACGACCAAGATGAAGATTACGGCTTATGGGCATAACCTCAGAAG